>Ga0310344_10000213_pt1 | contig 48603 bp, 51 predicted proteins | sample HC15DNA20200_MG_FD_203801 | JGI IMG/M metagenome (GOLD analysis project Ga0310344, IMG submission 203801) | Marine microbial communities from station ALOHA, North Pacific Subtropical Gyre - HC15-DNA-20-200_MG | ecosystem: Environmental > Aquatic > Marine > Oceanic | place: Pacific Ocean: North...
GCTTGCCATCGCGCGCCTTCTTGGCCAGCTCGCCGGTTTCCTGCGCGATCTGCACCACGCCCTTCTTGTCCACGTCGCGGATCACCGGCACCACCAGGCCATTGGGCGTGTCGGCGGCGAAACCGATGTGGAAATACTTCTTCAGGGTGAGGTTCTCGCCGCTGGCGTCCAGCGAGGCATTGAACTCGGGGAATTTCTTCAGCGCCGCGGCGCTGGCCTTGATCAGGAAGGCGAGCATGGTCAGCTTGATGCCGGCCTTCTCGTTCTCCTTGTTGAGCGCCACGCGCAGCGCTTCCAGGTCGGTGATGTCGGCCTGCTCGAACTGGGTGACATGCGGGATCATCGCCCAGTTGCGCGCCAGGTTGGCGCCGGAAATCTTCTTGATGCGCGACAGCGGCTGGGTTTCGGTTTCACCGAACTTGCTGAAGTCCACCTTCGGCCACGGCAGCAGGTTCAGGCCGCCACCGGCAGCCACGGTACCGCCCGCGGCCGGCACGCCACCGCTGAGCGCGGCCTTGACGTAACGCTGCACGTCCTCGCGGGTGATGCGCCCGCCCTTCTCGGTGCCCTTGAGCTGGAGCAGGTCCACGCCCAGTTCGCGCGCGAACACGCGTACGGCCGGGCTGGCATACGCCACCTTGGACGGCAGCACGCTGTCGGCGTCGAAGGTCACCGGCGGCGTGTTGCGCGCGCCGGCCGACGGCTGCGCGGCGGGCGCGGCTTCTTCCTGTGCGATCTCGCGCTGGGCCAGCTTGTCCGGCGCCGCCGAAGGGGCGACCGGTTCGACCTGCGTGCCGGTCTCGGCGGCGGCCACCGGCTTGGGCGCTTCCGCCTTGGCGGGGGCTGCCGGGGCCGCGGCGGCCGCCGGCTTGGCCTCGCCGCCCTCGGCGACCTCGATCAGCGCGACCAGGCCGCCTTCGGACAGCGTGTCGCCGATCTTGACCTTGATTTCCTTGACCACGCCGGAGACCGACGAGGGCACTTCCATCGTCGCCTTGTCCGATTCCAGCGTCACCAGGCCCTGGTCTTTCTTGACCGTGTCGCCCACGGCGACCAGCACTTCGATCACCGGGATATCGCTGTAGTCACCGATATCGGGGACAAGTGCTTCCTTGATTTCGGCCATTACGGTACTCCGGGCAACAGGTGGGGAAACCCCTATTGTGGCTGGCCGGGGTCCCCCCGCCAACCGTTACCGGCGAAATAGTGAGCCCCGTGGCGGGACGAAGCGTTCGCCGCGGGACGATACGCCGCCGCATAGTCCACCCCGTATTCGGCAGCGCTCAGGGGCTGTCCGGCAAGTGATCCAGCAGCGGGCGCCAGGCGTCCACGAGGCGCTCGATCCCGAACGCCGCATTGGCGGGGCTGGTCGAGGGCAGCCCCAGCACCGGCAGTGCCCGCGCCTGCGCCGGCAGGTGCGGGGCGATCCAGCGCAGCCACAAGCGGTAAGCCTCGGCGCCGTTGCAGGCGACGGCCCGCAGTTCGGGTAGTTCCGCGATCCGTTGCGGCAACGCATTGGGCACGATGCTGGCGCGCTCGATCGACGCATCCAAGCTGCCGGGGCGCACGCACTCGCCGATGACGTCCCACAGGCCGATGCCCCTGCGCTGGAGCTGGAGCAGCCGGTCCGGGTAGTCGCTGGCCAGCTCGACGCCGAGCAGCTGCGACATCAGCGGCCAGAAGCGGTTGCGCGGATGAGCGTAGTAGCGAGCGGCCTGCAACGAGGCGATGCCGGGCATTGAACCCAGCACGAGCACGTGGCACTCGCGCTGAATCTGCGCAGGCAACCCCCAAATCCGCGTCGCGTTGCTCACGCGCGTTTCATCTGCATGAAAGCCTGTGGCGGCGCATCGCCAGCGCGCACAAGCCTTCGATGGAAAGTTCCTGAACACCGCGGCCGGTATCCACCCGCGAGCATGTTTCGATTCATCCGCGTCTCCTTACGTTGGCCGCGTCCGCGATTCGCGGACCCAAGAATAAGAGAAAGAGGAGTCACCTCATGCGCAATATTTCCATCCTGGGCCTGGCCGCCGTTTCCGCTATCGCCTTCGCGCCGTCCGCGTTCGCGCAGGACAGCACCACCGACACTGCCTCCGGCAAGCATTGGGCGGTAACGGGCGGCGTCACGCTGCTGCAACCGAAGGACGACGCAGCCGCCGGCATCCGCAAGATCGACGGCGGCCCGGCGCCGACCATCAGCGCCAGCTACTACATCAACGACAACTTCGCCGTGGAGTTGTGGGGCGCGGCTGACAAGTTCAACCACCGCGTGCGCGGCGACGCCGGCAAGATCGGCACCGTCGAGCAGCAGCCGGTGGCCCTGAGTGCCCAGTACCACTTCGGCCAGGCGGACAACGTGTTCCGTCCGTTCGTTGGCGTGGGCTACTACGAATCGAACTTCAGCAACGAGAAGATCGACGGAGCCTCGGCCAGCGGCCAGCACGTTTCGCTCGATACCGCCAAGGGCGCCATTGGCACCGTCGGTGTGGACATGAACATCAACTCGACCTGGTTCGCACGCGCCGACGCGCGCTACATGCACTCGCGCCCGGAACTCAACGTCGGCGGCGCCGGCACCGGCGAGGACCTGAAGGTCGACCCGTGGACCGTCGGCATCGGCCTGGGTGCGCGCTTCTAAGACCTGATCGCCACGCTGCAAAAAGGAAAGGGCCCTTTCGGGCCCTTTCCGTTCCGCGCGAGCGGGACGCCCCGGCTCAGAACGCCGGCAGCACTGCGCCGTGGTACTTCTGCTCGATGAAAGCCTTCACTTCAGGGCTGGTGAGCGCCTTGGCCAGCTTCTGCACGCGCGGGTCGTCCTTGTTGTCCGGGCGGCCGACCAGGAAGTTCACGTACGGCGAGTCCTTGCTCTCGATCACCAGCGCGTCCTGGGTGGGATTCAGGCCCGCGTCCAGCGCGTAGTTGGTATTGATCATCGCCAGGTCCACCTGCTCCAGCACGCGCGGCAGCATCGCCGAGTCCAGCTCGCGGAACTTGAGCTGCTTCGGGTTCTCGATGATGTCGCGCTGGGTGGACAGCGCATTGCTCGGGTCCTTGAGCTTGATGACCCCGGCCTTGTCCAGCAGGATCAGCGCGCGGCTGTTGTTGCTGGGATCGTTGGGAATCGCCACCTCAGCGCCCTGCGGCAGGTCGGCCAGCGACTTGAAGCGGCGCGAGTACGCGCCGAACGGTTCGATGTGTACTCCGACGATGGTGACCAGCTGGCTGCCACGGTCGCGGTTGTAGGCATCCAGGTAGGGTTCGGTCTGGAAGTAGTTGACGTCGATCTGCTTCTGCGCCACCTGGTCGTTCGGCTGCACGTAGTCGTTGAACACGCGCACGTCCAGCTGCAGGCCTTCCTTCTCCAGGATCGGCTTGACCACTTCCAGGATCTCGGCGTGCGGCACGGCAGTGGCGGCCACGGTCAGGCGTTCACTGCCGGCTTCGCCGCCGGAACGGCCGCAAGCGGCCAGCGCGAAGGTCGCGGCGATCAGGGTGGAGCGGAACAGGGTCTTCTTCATGGTGGATCCGGTTTCGGGAAGGAACGGCCGGGGGCCGGCAGGGAACGTAGCAGGTTCACCGCGCCAGCGGCATCGCCGGGCGGCATCCGGTCGCGCTGCGCTCAACGCCGCGAGTAGTGGGCGACGAGGCGGTCGCCAAGCATCTGCAGCAGTTGCACCAGCACCAGCAGCGCGATCACCGTGACCAGGGCCACGTCGGCATGCGAACGCAGGTAGCCCTCGCGGTAGGCCACGTCGCCCAGGCCGCCGGAACCGATCGCACCGCCCATCGCGGTAAAGCCGATGAGCGCGATGGTGGTGACCGTGGCGCCGGCGATCAGGCCGGGCAGTGCTTCGGGCAGCAGCACCTTGGACACCAGCTGCCAGGTCGTGGCACCCATCGCCTGGCTGGCTTCGACGACGCCGCGGTCCACCTCGCGCAGCGCGGTTTCCACCAGCCGCGCGTAGAACGGCGCCGCACCCACCACCAGTGGCAGGATCGCGCCACGCACGCCCAGCGAAGTGCCCATGACGAACAGGGTGAGCGGGATCATCGCGATCATCAGGATGATGAAAGGCACCGAGCGCAGCAGGTTGACGACGAACGCCAGCACGCCGTGCAGCACCGGCCGGCGGCGAAGCTGCGCCGAGCCGCTGAGGAACAACAGCACGCCCAGGGGCAAGCCGATCAGCAGCGTCAGCGGGAGCGCGCCGCCAAGCATCAGCAGCGTGTCCAGCGTCGCCTGGCCGATGTCGGCCCACTTGCGGGCGTCGAGGTTGCGGAAGAAGCCGTCCGCGACGGCCATCGGGAAGGCGTTCACGGGCGCAGATCCTCCACGGTGACGCCGGCGGCGGTGAACGCCTCGCGCGCCGCGGCCTGGTCGCCGCCGACGAGGGCGACGGTGAGTTGCCCGTAGGGCGTGTCCTTGATGCGGTCGATGCGGCCGCTCAGGATGTTGTAGTCCACACCGGTCTCGCGCGCGATGCGGCCCAACAGCGGCTGGTAGGTATCGCCCCCCAGGAAGGTCAGGCGCACGATGCGGCCTTGCACGGCGGCGAAATCGCGGTGCAATTCGCCTTCGTCCACGTGCTCGGCCTCGGCGACGAAGCGGCGCGTGGTCGGGTGCTGCGGGTGCAGGAACACCTGCGTGACCGGGCCGCTTTCGACCAGCTGGCCGTTGTCGAGCACGGCTACGCGGTTGCAGACGCGGCGAATCACTTCCATCTCGTGGGTGATGAGCACGATGGTCAGGCCGAGTTCGCGGTTGATCTGCGACAGCAGCTGCAGCACCGCGCCGGTGGTCTGCGGGTCGAGCGCGCTGGTGGCCTCGTCGCACAGCAGGATGCGTGGCTGCGTCGCCAGCGCGCGCGCGATGCCCACGCGCTGCTTCTGCCCGCCGGACAGCTGCGCCGGGTACTTCTCCGCGTGCGCCTCCAGGCCCACGCGCGCCAACAGGCCGCGGACCCGCTCGGCGATCTCCGCCTTCGGCAGGCCGGCCAGCTCCAGCGGGAACGCCACGTTGCCGGCCACCGTGCGCGAGGACAGCAGATTGAAGTGCTGGAAGATCATGCCGATGCGCCGGCGCAACGCGCGCAGGCCTTCGCGGTCCAGCGCGGTCACGTCCTCGCCATCGATCAGCAGCCGGCCGCCGGTGGGCTCCTCGAGCCGGTTGATCAGCCGGATCAGGGTCGACTTGCCGGCGCCGGAATGGCCGATGATGCCGAACACCTCGCCGGCACCGATGCTCAGGTCGAGCGGTTGCAGCGCGGCGACCGGACGGCCACCGACTTCATAGGACTTGTGCAGGCGCTGGAATTCGATCACCGCGCGGACATCGGACTTGGGGGGCGTGCAGCCTACCAGCGGCAGGCCGGCCGCGCCCGCGCTTTGCCCGGCCTACTTATTCCCTTTTGTTCTAAGGACGCGTGTCCGGCGGTCAGGGGTGGTCGATCTGCCGCGGATGGGGGACCTGCCGCACCCGCTCGCGCCGCAGCAGATACAGCCCGCTGGCCACGATGATGGCCGCCCCGGCCCAGGTCCAGGCGTCGGGCAGCGTACGCCACAGCCACCAGTCCCAGCCGATCACCCAGATCAGGCCGGTGTATTCCAGCGGCGCGATCATCGAAGCCTCACCGCGCAGGAAGGCCTGGGTCAGGGCAATCTGGCCCAGCGCGCCAGCCAGGCCCATGCCGGCGATCAGCCAGCCATGTTCGGCGCGCAACGGCACCCAGTCGGGAATGGCCAGCAAGCCGGCGCCCAGCGCCATCAAGGCCAGGAACCAGACCACCATCGACTGCGGGGTGTCGGTACGGGTGAGCAGGCTGACCGTGACCGCGGCCACCGCATAGGCCGTGGCGGCCAGCAGCACCATCAGGCCCGGAAAGCTGATCAGGCCATCCACGCCCGGACGCAGCACCACGACCACCCCGACCAGCCCGATGCCGATCGCCGTCCATCGCCGCGGGCCGACCCGCTCGCCGAGCAGCGGCACCGACAGCGCGGCGACCAGCAGCGGCGCGACGAAATAGATCGTGTACGCCGTGGACAGCGGCAGGTCCTGCAGTGCGTAGACGAAGCAACCGATCATCGCGATACCGAGCACGCCGCGCAGCAGGTGCAGCGGCCAGCGCACCGGCAGGATCGAACGCGGACCGGCCGTGAGCAGCACCCACACCAGCACGAACGGCAGCGAGGCCGCACCACGCAGCAATGTGACCTGCAGCACCGGGTAATGGGCCGAAAGCAGCTTCATGCCGGCATCCATGCCGGAGAAACACACCACGGCCGCAAGCATCCAGGCCACCGCGGCCAGAGGGGAACGGGAAGTCGACATGGCGGCATTATCGCCGCAGCCGGCCCGCCACGACGCCTGCGGCGTGATCGACTAAAATCAGCGGCCGCAAGCCCCACAGGAGCCCGCCATGCCTTCCTTCGACGTCGTGTCGGAAGTCGACAAGCACGAACTTACCAACGCGGTCGACCAGGCCAACCGCGAACTGTCCACGCGCTTCGACTTCAAGGGCGTGGACGCCAAGTTCGAGCTCGACGACAAGCTCATCCACCAGTCCGCGCCCAGCGACTTCCAGCTCAAGCAGATGACCGACATCCTGCGCGCGCGCCTGATCGCCCGCCAGATCGATGCGCGCTGCCTGGAATTCGGCGAGGTGGAGACCAACCTGGCCGGCGCGCGGCAGAAGATCACCGTCAAGCAGGGCATCGAGCAGAAGCTGGCCAAGCAGATCGCCGCGAAGATCAAGGAAGCCAAGATCAAGGTCGAGACCCAGATCAACGGCGACAAGCTGCGCGTGACCGGCAAGAAGCGCGACGACCTGCAGGAAGTGATCGCGCTGCTGCGCAGGAGCGAGTTCGAGCTGCCCCTGCAGTACGACAACTTCCGTGACTGATCTTCCCGCCCCCGACGCGCCCGACGCACCGGATTACCTCGGCGACACGCGGCGCTGGATCGAACGCGCGGTGATCGGGCTGAACCTGTGCCCGTTCGCCAAGGCGGTATACGTCAAGCAGCAGGTGCGCCTGGTGCTCAGCGACGCCAGCACGCCCGAAGCGCTGCTGGAAGAACTGGCCGAGGAACTGTTGCGGCTGCGCGACACCCCGGCCGAAGAGATCGACACGACGCTGATCGTGCATCCGTTCGTGCTCGAGGATTTCCTCGACTACAACGACTTTCTCGACAACGCCGACGCCGCGCTCGAAGCCCTGGACCTGCAGGGCATCCTGCAGGTGGCCAGCTTCCACCCGCAATACCAGTTCGCAGGCGCCGCGCCGGACGACGTGGGCAACTTCACCAACCGATCGCCTTGGCCGACGCTGCACCTGCTGCGCGAAGACAGCGTGGAGCGCGCCGTGGCGGCGTTTCCGGACCCGGACGTGATCGTCGAGCGCAACCTGGACACCCTGCAGAAGCTCGGCGTCGACGGATGGGACCAGCTGCTGCGCGATTGACCTGCACGCACGCTGCACGGCGGCACGCGATGATGGTGTCCCCACAGCGCGAGTTCCGCCGATGAGCCTGGCCCCTCCCCTCGAACCTTGGCCCGCACAACCGCTGGCCGGCCGCGTCATCCTGGTGACCGGCGGCGCGCAAGGCATTGGGCGAGGCATCGCGCAGGCCGTACTGGGTGCCGGCGGGCAGGTCGTCATCGGCGACCTGGATGCCGAAGCGGGCCGCGCGTGCATCGCCGAGTGGGGTCTGCGCGAGCGCGCCCTGTTCAAACGCCTGGATGTGGCGCGGGAGCGCAGCGTGGCCGCGTTCACTGCGGCAGCGCTGCACCGCTTCGGACGGATCGACGGGCTGGTCAACAACGCCGGCATCGCCGATCCGCACATCGCGCCCCTGCCCGCGCTCGACTGGGCGCAGTGGCAGCGCCGGCTCTCGAGCCTGCACGGCGCATTCCTGTGCAGCAAGCACGCCCTGCCGGCGCTGGTGCAGGCCAAGGGCGGCGGCGCCATCGTCAACATCGCCTCGACCCGGGCCTGGCAGTCCGAACCGCACAGCGAAGCGTACGCCGCTGCCAAGGGGGGACTGGTCGCCTTCACCCATGCGCTGGCGATCAGCGAGGGACCGCGGGTCCGCGTGAACAGCATCAGCCCGGGCTGGATCGCCACCGATGCCTGGCGCGCCCCTTCGCGCCGACGCCAACCCAGGCTCTCGCGGCAGGATCATGCCCAACACCCGGCCGGGCGCGTAGGCGTGCCGGGCGATATCGCCCAGTTGGCGGTCTACCTGCTCGCGCCTGCGCTGTCGGGCTTCATCACCGCGCAGGACTTCATCGTCGATGGCGGCATGACGCCCAAAATGCAGTACGCCTGAGCTCAGGCGCCCGCTTCCAATCGCAGTTCCAGCAACTTCTGCGCATCGGACAACGAGTTGACGATGCGGTGCCCCATCGCACGCACTTCCTCGTCCGGCGCCAGCAGGTCGGGCACCTGGATGGGCGTCATGCCGGCGGCGAGCGCCGCGCGCACGCCGGTGGGCGAGTCTTCCAGTACCAGGCATTGCGCCGGCGCCACGCGCAGGCGTTCGGCCGCGAGCAGGTAGATGTCCGGTGCCGGCTTGGGATGGGCGACATCACTGCTCGTGCATACGGTATCGAAGCGACGCAGCAGGTCGGCCGCGGCCAGCTTGCGCAGCGCCAGCGGGCGCCGCGTGGAGGTGGCCACGGCACGCGGGATGCGTCGCGCGACCAGCAGGTCGAGCAGCGCGAGGATGCCGGGACGTAGCGGCACGCCGGCCTCCACCACCTCGTCGTACAGCACGTGGCACCGATCCAGCAGCCTCTGCCCGGCATCGGCGCCAATGCGCTCGGCCAGCATCGCGCGGCAGGCGGCGTCGCCCTTGCCGACCATGCGCAACCAGAACGCCGGTTCGATTGCCTGCCCCTGCTCGTGTGCCGCCTTGGCCAGGCAGCGGGTGATGGCACGCTCGCTGTCGAGCATCAAGCCATCCATGTCGAAGATCACCGCCTGCGGCAGGAACGGCAACGCGGGCACGTTCACGCCTGGCCTCCGAACAGCTGCGCCAGGTCGGCGGCCTCGAGTACGCGCCACTTCCCTTCCGGCAAGTCGCCCAGGCCCAGCCCGCCGATGCGGCTGCGGTGGAGGGCCGCCACATGGTTGCCCACCGCGGCGAACATCCGCCGCACCTGGTGGTAACGTCCTTCATGCAGCACCAGCCGCGCCGCGCGCGGGCCCAGCACATCCATCTCCGCAGGCAGCAACGGCTTGTCCTCCGATTCGAGCATCAACTGGCCACTGGCGAATTGCGCGGCTTCGTCACCGCGCAGGTCCTGCGCCAGCGTCACCTCGTAGGCCTTGTCCAGGCGCGACTTGGGCGAGACGATCCGGTGCAGCAGCGCGCCGTCGTCGGTCATCAGCAGCAGGCCGCTGGTATCGCGGTCCAGGCGTCCCACCGGCGAGAGCAGGGGTGAGCGCAGGCGGAACCGAGGCGGCAGCAGGTCGTAGATCAGCCGGCCGCTGTCCTTGGTCGAGCAGGTGTAACCCGTGGGCTTGTGCAACAGCACGGACAGCCCCGCCGGCGGGTCGAGCGGCTCGCCATCCACGCGGATGTCCTCGTGCGCGACCTGGTCATCGGCGTACAACACCTCGCCGGCGGCGTCGGTGATGCGGCCTTCGCGGAACATCCAGGTCACGTCCTTGCGGCTGCCATAGCCCAGGTTGGCCAGGTGCTTGACCAGTTTCATGCTCGCCCTCCCTTGCGGGCGACGATGGCCTTGAAGCCGTCGCGCTCGGCGGCCACGCGCACCTCACCGAAGCGGTCGTTGAGGATCTGCTCGTAGGGCAGGTGACGGTTGGCGACCACGAAAAGCCGCCCGCCGGGCCGCAACGACTGCGCGGCCACCGCGATGAAGCGCTGGCCGATGTCCGGGCGATCCTCGCGTGCGGGCGTGTGGAACGGCGGGTTGCTGACGATGAAGTCGTAACTGCGCGGCAGGCCGGCGGTCACGTCGTGCCAGTGGTAGCCCAGTGCCACGCCGCCGGCTATCGGTGCGAGATTGCGCTCGGCAAGCGCCAGCGCACGGCCTTCGGCCTCGAACAGGTCCAGGCCGGTCACGCGCGGGCAGCGCGCAAGCACTTCGGCCGACAGGTAACCGAAGCCCGCGCCGAGGTCGGCGCCGTGGCCGGCCAGGTCGGCGGGCAGCTGTTCGGCCAGCAGCACGGACGCGGGATCGGCCCGGTCCCACGCGAACACGCCCGGGCGGCTGGTGAAACGCCCGCCCAGCACCGGCCGCGGCGCATCCAGCTTCGCCCAGCGCTGCGCCAGCGTGTCGTCATGGCCACCGTGCTGCGGCGCCGTCCAGTACACGCGGCAATGGTGTTTGGTGAGGTTGCCTCCCAGCCCGGCCAGTTGCTTGAGATCCGCCTCGCCAGAGCGCGCACCCTCGTTGTTCGATTGGCAGGCCACCACGATGCCGCCAGGCGCCAGGTGCGCCAGCGCCTGCGCAAGCAGCGCCCGCGCCTCGTCGCGCTGGCGCGGCGGCAGCACCAGCACCAGGGCGTAACGTTGCGCGCCGCCTTGCGGGATGTCCGCATGCACGGTGCATCCGGCCTGCTCCAGCGCCTGTGCGAAGGGGCGGAAGCTCTGCACGCAATCCAGCTGGGCCACCTGCCCCTGCTCACGCAGCGGCCAGCCCTCGCGGGCGCGAAGGAACAGCACGGGGCCGGGCGGCCAGCGCAGCAGGCCTTGGGCGAAGGGCAGGAACAGGGTATGCAGCGGAGCGTCGGCGGCGACGGACATTGGATCGGGGGGTGTGCGGGGTCCGGCATTCTACTCCCGCGGGCGCGGCCACCATTGCGCCTGTTTTTGCACGCGGCATTGATGCGATGGCAACAATTACCTGCGTAGGGTGGAACGCGACCCCACATGAAGGAGCGAACGCATGCGTGCCCTGTTCATCGGCGGCGTGGTCGACAACAGCGAAATGGACCTGGACAACGTGCCCCCGCCGTTGCATTACCCTGAAAACACCGGAGCCGGGCGCCCGCGCTATCGCCTGCACCAGGTCGGCACGCGCGGAGACGGCACCGTGGCCTACGTGGTCTACGGCGCGCCGGAGCTGCCCGACGACGAGGTGGATCGCATCGCCGAAGAGCGCGGCTACGCGCGCCGGTTCGAGGCCACCCCCACCCTGCCGGTGCGCTGAGGCGCACCGGCGGCTTGCCTCATGGAGAGGACGGCGCAGCGACTTTCGCCGTCACCCGCCAGACGGCATTGCCGACGTCGTCGGCCACCAACAGCCCGCCCTTGCCGTCGATCGCCACGCCCACCGGCCGCCCCTGGGCATTGCCATCGGCATCCAAGAAGCCGTCGAGCACCGTGATGGGCTTGCCCTGCGGCTTGCCGTCGGCGAAGGGCACATAGACCACCTTGTAGCCGCTGGGCGGATCGCGGTTCCAGGAGCCATGCTGGCCGATGAAGGCGCCGCCGCGATAACGCGAGGGCAAGGTCTCGCTGGTACCGAAGGTCAGGCCGAGCGACGCCGTATGGGCTCCGAGCGCGTAATCGGGCTTGATGGCCGAAGCGACCTTGGCCGAGTCCTGCGGGCTCACGCGCTTGTCGACGTGCTGGCCGTAATAGCTGTAGGGCCAACCGTAGAACGCGCCTTCCTTCACCTGCGTGAGGTAATCGGGCACCAGGTCGCTGCCCAGTTCGTCGCGCTCGTTGACCACGACCCACAACGCTTGTTTAGCCGGCTCCCACGCCATGCCCACCGGATTGCGCAGGCCGCTGGCATACACGCGCGTGCTGCCACTGCTCGGGTCCACTTCCAGCACGGCCGCGCGATTCAACTCGGCATCCATGCCCTTCTCGGCGACGTTGCTGTTGGAGCCAACACCCACGTACAGCCGGCTCCCGTCGGTATTTGCCACCAGCGACTTGGTCCAGTGATGGTTGATCCCGCCCGGCAGGTTGGCGATGAACTTCGGCGCCGCGGTGATATGGGTATCGCCCGGCTTGTAAGGGAAGCTCACCAGCGCGTCCGCATTGGCGACATAGAAGCGGTCACCCACCAGCGCCATGCCAAAGGGGGAATACAGGCCGGAGAGGAACTGGGTGCGGATCTCGGCCACGCCATCGCCGTCGGCGTCGCGCAGCAGGGTGATGCGGTCGGCGCTGGGCGTGGCCGCGCCGGCCTTTTGCATCATCGAGGCCATCACCTTGTTGCGCAGCCCTCCCTCTTCCTCCTTGGGCCGCGGCGGCGCATTGGTCTCGGCCACCAGCACGTCACCGTTGGGCAGCACGTATATCCAGCGCGGATGGTCGAGATCACGGGCGAAAGCCACCACCCGCAGGTCATCGGCGGGCACTGGCGCGGCGTCGCCCGTCCAGCGCTTCACCGGGGCGACCTTTACCGTAGGGATGACGCGCTCGACGGGCGCGGGCAGCTGAGGGTCCGGTCCCATGCCGGCTTCCACGGGGTAGCGGGCCGTATCCCCGCAAGAGGCCAGCGCCAGCAGCGCGAAGGTCGGCGCCGCGTAGCGGGCCAGCGGTCGGGACAGGAATAGCACGCGCGATTGCATCGAAGGGGAGCCCTCGGTCAGCGGTGTGGGGTCCCGGATGATGCCCCAGCGCGACCGGCAGGGGGTAAAGAGAACGTCAAACGCGTCGCTGGGCGGACGCCGCGCGGCGCGCTCAGGGCTCGATCGGCGGCAGCGGACGCACTTCCCGGATGCTGTCGAGCCATACCAGGTGCTGCTGCACCGGGCTGTCGAGGTCATCCAGGCGCAGCAGGCCGTTGACGCCCTCGTTCTCGGATTCGTCGCGGAACGATTGCACCGTCGGCTGCACGGCCACGGTACCCAGCAGGCGGCTGCCATCATCCAAAGTGAGTTGCACGCGTGCCTCGCCCGGCAACTGGCGTACCCACGCTTCCAGCGCCGCAATCTGCGCCTGGTCGGTATAAACGTGTTTGGCGTACTTGGCCATGCGGGCACCTTTCGATATCGAACGCTGCCAGCCTAGGCCGCCCGCCGTGAAAGGCGGGCCAATGCGGCTTCAGCCGCGATACTTGCAGGCCGCGCGAACCGCCGAGACCAGCTGCGCCACGCTGTAGGGTTTGGCCAGATGTTCCTGGAAGCCGGAGGCCATCGCGCGGTTGCGGTCGTCGGCGCGGGCGAGCGCGGTCACGGCAATGGCCGGCATCGCGCCGGCATCCAGCCCCATGTTCTCGCGCAACGTGCGGATCAATCCGTAGCCGTCCATGCCGGGCATGCCGATGTCGGTCAGCAACACGTCGAACCGTTCATGGCCGCCCTCGTCCAGCAGCGCCAGCGCGTCCGTCGCGCTACCGGCCATCACCACCTCGGCGCCCTGCTCCTCGAGCAGGCGGCGCAGGTATTCGAGCATGTCCGGCTGGTCTTCCACGGCGAGCAGGCGCAAGCCGGCCAGTGCCTGGGCCTCCACGACCATCTCATGGCCGAGGTGGCGCCGCAGCTCACGGCGCGGGCGCTGCGACTGCGCCGGCCGCTCCGGCAGGCGCACGCGGAAGGTCGCACCACAGCCGCGGCCGGCGCTGCTGGCGCTGACCTGGCCGCCGTGCATTTCCACCAGCTGCTGCACGATCGCCAGGCCCAGGCCCAGGCCGCCGTGCTTGCGGGTGGTGGTGCCATCGGCCTGCCGGAAGCGACCGAACAGGTGGGGCAGGAATTCCGGCGCGATGCCATCGCCGGAATCCTGGATGGCCACCACGAAATAGTGGTCCTCGCGACTGACCTGCACCTCGATGCTGCCGTGCGCGGGGGTGAACTTGATCGCATTCGAAAGCAGGTTCCAGAACACCTGCTGCAGGCGCGTGCCGTCGCCCAGTACCAGGCAGGGCGTATCCGGCACGGAAAGCGTCACGGCCTGGTCCTTGCCCTCGGCCACCAGGTCCTGGGCACCGATCGCCTCGCGCAGCACTTCGGCCAGGTCCAGCGTCTCCACTTCCAGCTGCACCTTGCCCAGCAGCATGCTGCTGAGGTCGAGCATGTCGGAGATCAACCGCTTCTGCGCGCGCGCGCTGCTGGCGATCACCGACAGGCCCTTGAAGTTCTGGTCGCCCTCGCCCACGCGTTGCAGCAGCAGCTCGCTCCAACCCAGGATGGTGGTCAAGGGCGTGCGCAACTCGTGCGACAACGTGGCCAGGAATTCGTCCTTCAGGCGCGCCATGCTCTCCGCTTCGCCACGGGCGATACGTTCCGATTCCAGCAGCTGCTCGCGCGCCAGCTCGATCTCGCGACGCTCGGTGACATCCGGGCTGCTGCCGGCCAGGCCGATGAAACGCCCATCGGCCGAATAGCGCGGGGTGGCGCTCATTTCCATCCAGCGCCAACGACCATCGTGGCGGCGGGCGCGTACCAGCGCGCGCATGCCGCGCTGCTGCGCGAGTGCTTCGGCCAGCTCGAACTGGAACACCGGCAGGTCTTCCGGGTGTATCAGCTCGCTCCAGGCCGAAACCACGCCGCTGGAGATATCCAGGCCGAAAAAGTCGCCATAGGCGCTGTTGACGAAACGCATCACGCCGGTGACATCCAGCACCCACACCGGCATCGGCAAGCCATCGGCCAGCGCGCTGAAGCGTGCCTCGCTCTCCGCCAACTCACGCTCGATGCGCTTGCGCTCGGTGATGTCGATGAACAGGATCGCGACATGGTGCTCGGCGGGTTCGCCGATGCGGAACGCGTCCACGGTGTACCAGCGGCCCAGCGCGCGCGCCTGCAGCTCGAAGCGCAGCCGGCGGCCGGTACGGGCCACCTCGCCGTAGCGCTGGAACCACTCATCTTCGTGCTGCGGCCGCAGCTGCCGCATCGACCGGCCCACTACGTCCTGCAGGCCGGTAAAGCGCTCGAAAGCCGCGTTGACTTCGAGGAAGACGTAGTCGACCGCCTGATCGCCTTCGAACACGACCTTGACCAGGCTGAAGCCCGCATCGACATTTTCAAAGATTTCGCGATAGACGCCGTCCGGCAGCACGGTCTGGGTGCCGGGAGCGGGAGAGTCGACGGCGGTGCCGGCCTTGTTCAATGAATCGCCTGCCTGGAGTATTTCCACCCACGGGATGCGCCCGCGCCGCCTGCGCCATCGCGCTCGTGCATAGAGTGGAAATCGACGACCGGCGCGTCAAGCACGCGCAGACAGACAGACCTCACCAGCCCCACCAGGCCAGTCCCGCAATCAACCCGGACAGCAAGGCGATGGCGCCCAGGACACCCCGATACGCGTAGACGCCCTGGCGGGCCAGGCGCGCGTCCAGCCAATCCCGTGCGTCGGTACGCCAGCCCGGGAATGGCTCGTCCAGATCCTGGCGTGCCAGCAGAAGCCTGACCTGCGAGACACCCAACTGCTCGCAGTGCCGCCAGCACGCTTCGGAATGTACGGGTACGGGGATCACCGGCTCGTGCATCGTCAGCCCCTGGCGTAGTGCGGCTGGGCCTGCTCGAGCTCGCGTTCGATCGCCATGCGCGCCAGGTGCGTGTAATTGCTGCGCGGACCCGAGCCACGGCCGGTCAGCACGCCCTGGTAGTCCAGTCCGCGCCACACGCGGCCCGTCCACTCCACGCTGTCTTCGGCAATCACCAGCATCAGCGAATAGCGATACTGCTCGCCACGGCTGTTGGTGCAGGCGTACACCGGGGGAAACTGCACCGCCACGTCGCTTTCCTGCGCCAGCGCCGCCAGATCGCGGCGCAGGCGCTCGCGCACCTGTCCGTCGCCGTCCTGCTCGCCGGCCAGGTCCAGGTCGAAGTCGCTCTGCAGGTCCACGAACGGCGCCGCGCCGGTCTGCGGACTGTGGCCATGCTGTTTGGCCCAGTCGATGAACTGCAGGCGCAGGTCGTGGGGAGGCGGCTGGGAAGGCTTCATCAGGCCGGGGGGAAGTAGGGGATTGGCTGAAATTTTGCCTATCGTGGCGTGAAGCGCGCGCCGAAACCCGGTGAACCGCATGTCGATGGATGAACCGGTCGGCAATAACCCGGCCGGACAGGGATACGCGGCCGTTGCCGCTGCCGCGACGGCGGGCGCACACTCGGCGCAAGAACCCCACGAGAGCGTGCCATGAAACGTACCCTCACCTGCGCCGTCGTCCTGCTGACCTGCCTGCTCGGCCTGTCCACGGCCCAAGCGCGCGTGCGCAACGTCACCGACCCGAATGCCCCGCGCGCCTTGCCGGCCGAAGGCCCGGTCTCGGTCCAGTGGACCGACCCCAACCAGTTCACCGATATCCGCTCCAGCGGCAACCGTTTCCAGGCCCAGCAGGGCGACTGGGTGACCACGCTTGCCGAGTATTTCCGTACCTCGGCGGCCAAGCAGCTGCCCGCCGGCGACAAGCTCGACATCACCATCACCGACATCAAGCGCGCTGGCGAATATGAGCCGTGGCACGGCCCGCGCGGGCAGGACATCCGCGTGATCAAGGACATCTATCCGCCGCGCATCCGCTTCAACTACGTGTGGACCGATGCCAGCGGCCAGGTGGTATCGCAGGGCGAGAAGCGGCTGGTCGATGCGGGCTTCCTCACCAATACCATCAACATCACCAACAGCGACCCGCTGCGCTACGAGAAGCGCATGATCGACGACTGGACCCGTCGCGAGTTCGATGACAAGGCGACCGCCGGTCGCTGATACCGGCGTCCGGGGCATCCACCCCGGACCCGATGCGCCGGCTATTGCGCGTCGACGTACACGCGCGGCACGCGCTTGACGCCGCACAGCATCTGATAGGCGCTGACGCCGCAGTGCGCGGCCAGCGCCGCGGTATCGGCGCCTTCGCCCCACAGCTGTACGGGGCTGCCGACGTCGGCCGCCGGATGGTCCGTCAGGTCGACAGTGAGCATGTCCATCGACACGCGACCGGCGAGCGCGCAGGGGCGCCCCTCCACCAGCACGGGCGTGCCGTTCGGCGCGAACTGCGGATAGCCATCCGCGTAGCCCATCGCCACCACGCCGATCCGGGTCACCGGCCGTTCGGTGACGAAGCGCGCGCCATAGCCCACCGGCTCATGCGGGCCGAGTTCGCGCACCGAGAGCACCTTCGAACGCAGCGACATGACCGGTCGGAGTTGGTCGGTGAACGCGTTGCGCGTCGGGAAGGGATTGGCGCCATAGAGCATCAGGCCCGGGCGCGCCCAGTCGCCGCGCAACGCGGGCCACCCGAGCAGGCCCGGCGAATTGCACAGGCTGGTTTCGGCCTGCATGCCACGGCTGGCCAGGGCGAAGGCCACGGCCTGTTCGTCGGTGCGGCTGCTGTCCATTTCATCCGCGCGCGCCAGATGAGTCATCAGCACGATGGATTCGACCTGGGGCAAGCCATGCAGGCGCAGCCACGCGGCGCGGAAGTCCTCCGGCGTCAGCCCCAGGCGATGCATGCCGCTGTCCATCTTCAACCACACGCGCAGCGGGCGCGGGCTCTTGAATGCCGCCAGCGCCTGCACCTGCCATGGCGTAGCGACCACGGTCCACAGATCATGTTCGGCGATCAGCGAGAGCTCTTCGTTGTCGAAGAAGCCCTCCAGCAGCAGGATCGGCGCGCGGATACCGGCGTCGCGCAGTTCCAGCGCCTCTTCGATGCAGGCCACGGCGAAGCCATCGGCTTCCGGCTCCAGCGCCTGCGCGCAGCGAACCGCGCCATGGCCGTAGGCATCGGCCTTGACCACGGCCAGGGCCTTGCCGCCCCCGATGCGCCGGGCGAGACGGTAGTTGTGGCGCAAGGCGCCGAGGTCGATCAGGGCGTGGGCTGGGCGCACGCAGCAGCTCCGGTGGTGCGGGGCGCGGCGGCCTGGCGATAGCGGAAGATGTCCAGGCCCTCGCGGCTGATCTGCGGCGCGCGGCCGCTCATCAGGTCGGCGAGGTAGCGGCCCGAGCCGCAGGCCATCGTCCAGCCGAGCGTGCCGTGCCCGGTGTTGAGGAAAAGGTTGGAATACGGGGTAGCGCCGATCACCGGGGTGCCATCGGGCGTGGCCGGGCGCAGGCCGGTCCAGAACTCGCCGCGGGCCAGGTCGCCGCCGCCGGGGTACAGGTCGCGCACGACCATTTCCAGGGTGGCGCGCCGCTGCGGATTCAACGACAGGTCGTAGCCGGCCACTTCGGCCATGCCGCCAATGCGGATACGGTCGTCGAAGCGGGTGATGGCGATCTTGTAGCTTTCATCGAGGATGGTGGAAGTCGGCGCACGCGCGGCGTCGACGATCGGCAGCGTCAGCGAGAAGCCCTTGAGCGGATACACCGGCAGGTTCAGGCCCAGCGGCCTGGCCAACAGCGGCGAATAGCTGCCCAGGGCGAGCACGTAGCGGTCGGCCTTCTCCACGCGGCCGTCGACCACCACGCCCTCGATGCGACCATCGGCCCCCAGCAGCTTCTCGATGTTCTGCTCGAAACGGAATTCCACGCCGGCCTCGGCAGCCATCCTGGCCAGGCGCTGGGTGAACAGTCGGCAGTCGCCGGTCTGGTCGTTGGGCAGGCGCAGCGCGCCCACCAGTTCCACGCCGGCATCGGCCAAGCCCGGTTCGACCGCGGCGATGCCGCGTGCGTCCAGCACTTCGTATGGCACGCCGTACTCGGCCAGCACCGCGATGTCCTGCGCGGCGGCGTCGAGCTGGGCCTGGGTGCGGAACAGTTGGGTGGTACCCAATCGGCGGCCTTCGAACTGGATGCCGGTCTCGGCCATCAGCGCGTCCAGGCAGTCGCGGCTGTATTCGGACATGCGCACCATGCGCGCCTTGTTGATGGCGTAGCGCTCGGCGGTGCAGTTGTGCAGCATGCGCGCCAGCCAGCCGTACTGGTGCAGGTCCAGGGTCGGGCGGATCGACAGCGGCGCATGCTGCTCGAACAGCCACTTCACCGCCTTGAGCGGCACGCCAGGCGCCGCCCACGGCGAGGTGTAGCCAAACGACAGCTGGCCGGCGTTGGCATAGCTGGTCTCCAGCGCCGGCGCCGGCTGGCGGTCGATGACAGTGACCTGGAAGCCGGCTTGCGCCAGATACCAGGCACTGGTCGTGCCGATCACCCCACTTCCCAGCACCAGTACCCGCATGTTCGCCTCGTTCCGGTCATTTCCCTGCCGCGAAGGCGGCAGGCACCCAATCCGGCGCATTGTATTCCCGGTCACGCAGGGCAATTTCCTGTTTCAAGTATCCTGAGCAGCTAAATTCCCCACACTTGCCGCCGGAGACCCAACCCCATGGCCAGCCGCAGCCGCGAACTCGACAAGATCGACCGCAAGATCCTGCGCATCCTCCAGCAGGAGGGCCGGATTTCCTTCACCGAACTGGGCGAGCGCGTGGGGCTCTCGACCACGCCGTGCACCGAGCGCGTGCGTCGGCTGGAACGCGAGGGAGCGATCACCGGCTACTACGCGCGGCTCGACCCGCACTACCTCAAGGCCAGCCTGCTGGTGTTCGTGGAGATCAGCCTGGCGTACAAGTCCGGCGACATCTTCGAGGAATTCCGCCGTGCGGCACTGAAGCTGCCGAACGTGCTGGAGTGCCACCTGGTGTCGGGCGATTTCGACTACCTGATCAAGGCACGCATCAACGAGATGGCGTCCTACCGCAAGCTGCTCGGCAGCACGTTGCTGACGCTGCCGCATGTGCGCGAGTCCAAGAGCTACATCGTGATGGAGGAGGTCAAGGAAACCCTCGCGCTGCCCATTGCCGATTGACCATCGCGCAAACAGGAACGGCGCGCCCGAGGCGCGCCGTTTGTCCTGTATCAGCGATGGGGATCAGCGCTGCTGGTCTTTCTGGGATCCGCGCTGCTGGTCCTGCTTCTGGTCCTGCTTGCCGCGCTGCTGGTCCTTGTCCCACTGCTGCTGCCCCTGCTGACCCGGCTGCCGCCCGTGCTGGTCCTGCTGCATACCACCCTGCTGACCCTGCTGACCGCGCTGGTTCTGCTGATTCTGGTTACCCATGACTGCACTCTCTTTTGGTTGGGGATGCACCGCAATCGAAGTGTCTGTGGTGCACGCACAAGGTCGCCCCGGCGCGGTTAATCAGGCGAGAAATGCCGGTGATTCCAGGCTTGATCGAGCTGACTGCGCGACAACGGATTGAACCGTTCATGCCCCTGCACGACGCATGAGCGGTTCAGCCGGTCACGGCGTGATGCGTTGTCCGTCGCCCATCGGCACCGTGTCGTAATAGCGACCGGTACGCGTGTCGCGCACGCGGTTGGGGCCGGCCTGCTCCATGCCCGAAAGCTCGCGGCCGTTGCGGTCGTAGACCTTGGCCTGCTCGGCGCCGATTCGACGGGCGCCGTCGTCATCGTCACGACGCGGGGTGCGTGGCGCGGGTGCCTGGATCGGCGGTGGCTGGTCGCGCTGGCCCAGGCTGGTGGGCATCGTCGGGGGCGGCGACACCGTGCGCGGTGTATCGACCTGACGCGGCGGCGGTGGCGGCGGCGGTGAAATCACGCGGGTGGTCGAACGCGTCTGCGTCGGGTCCACGACCTGTGCCCCCGCCGGCAGGCTGGCCGCCATGCACAACAGCGAGATGGCCGCGGCGAGGGACGTCTTGTTCGGCATGGGTTACTCCGCAGGCAAGGTGTAGTCGAAATCGTAGTAGTGGGCGCCGCCCTCGATGCGGATTTTCATCTCCCCCCGCAAGCCGGCCAGCGCACCGGTACCGGAGTCGGGCACCACGCTGATCGCCAGGTCCTGCGCGCCGCGGTCCATCAGGCCGCGATGGACCAGCACGAAGCCGCCCTTGCGCCCCTCGAGCGTGCCCTCCACGGCTTCGATGGCGACATACGCCGCCGACCCCGCCTGCGCGGTGCGCGCGGCCAGCATTTCGCCGCGCGAGGTCGCACTCAGCGGACCCTCGAACACCTTGTCCAGCGACATGCGGCCCAGTCCCGCGTCCTCCCGGGCCGACTGCGGCTGCAATTTCACTTCGAAACTTCCGGTGGCGTGATGCATGACAGGATGTTCCTCGCGGGCAAAGGCCGGTGTCGCCAGCAATGCGGCCATGCAGACTGTGGACAGCACGCTGCGCATACTGGTTCCTTGAACACGGCCGGGATGCCCACATTACCACCGGCAACCCGGCGCTCCCGCCGCTGCCCTGGACCCCGCCATGCATGATTTCGACCTCACGCCGCCTTCCCCCGCGCAGCGCGACGCGCTGATCGCCGGCCTGACCGGTGAAGAAAGGCGCGTACTGCTCCAGCACGGTACCGAGGCCCCGTTCTGTGGCGTGTTCCTGGACAACAAGCTCGAAGGCGTCTACACCTGCCGCCTGTGCGGCCTGCCGCTGTTCCGTTCCAGCGCCAAGTTCGACTCCGGCACGGGTTGGCCGAGCTTCTTCGCGCCGTTCGACCCCACGCATATCCGCGAGATCCGCGATACCAGCCACGGCATGATCCGCACCGAGATCACCTGCGCCCGCTGCGGCAGCCATCTGGGCCATGTATTCCCGGACGGCCCGCCGCCGACCGGCGAGCGCCATTGCCTGAACTCGGTTTCGCTCGGCTTCACCGAACAGGGACAGCCGCTGCCCAACCCGTTGCACCGCGAAGGCGCCGAGGCCGGCACCGCCTGAGCCGCGATGTTCACGGCCGTGCACGCCGTGCACGGCTAGCCTGCGCCGGTATCCCCCACCTGGAGACGCCGATGCGCATCCGCCTCGTCGACATCCCCGCCATCCTTCCGGCCATGCTCCCGTTGGGCTTGGGCCTGATGGTGCTGGCCGGTTGTCATCCTTCCAGCCGCGACGCGGACGCCACCACCGCCGCGCCGATGGCCGACCCGCTGCCCGCCCCGCCCACCGGTCATGACCCGGGTGCCGCTGCCGCCGCGCGGCCGGGCATCCCCGTCGCCGACAACGCCCACATCACCGTGGCCTGGAACTGTGACGGAAAGCCGGTCAGCGCCGACTACGACAACACCCGCCACGAGGTCCGGCTGCAGATCGGCGCCGAGCTGCTGACCCTGCCCGGCGCCCCTTCCGGCTCCGGCGCACGCTACGCGGACGCGGCCGGCAATGAGTTCTGGGAACACCAGGGGGAATCGACACTTACCCTGGCCGGCGGCAAGCCGCAGGCCTGTGCCAAGGCCGCCACCGCCGGCGGCTGAGGCTTTCGGCGGCCGGGTACGCCCGGCCGCCAAGTTGGACCTTCAGAAAACGGCCGGGGGGCCGAAAACTGTGATATCCGTCCTCCCCCCTGCCGCTATGCTCATCATCGTAGGTCTCATCATCGTCGTCCTCAGCGTGTTGGGCGGCTACGTCGGCGCGCACGGCAAGCTGGCCGCCCTCTGGCAGCCGTTCGAGCTGGTCATCATCGGCGGTGCGGCGCTTGGCGCTTTCCTGGTCGGCACCCCGGCCAAGACGGTCAAGGCCACGCTGGCGGCGGTGCCCGCGGTGTTCAAGGGACCCAAGTACAAGAACCAGGATTACCTGGACGTGCTGAGCCTGGTCTACGAGCTGCTCAACAAGGCGCGGCGCGAAGGCTTCATGGCACTCGAAGACCATGTCGAGCGGCCGCAGGAAAGCGCGTTGTTCGCCAACTACCCGAAGGTGCTGTCCGACCACCACCTGATCGACTTCATCACCGACTGCCTGCGCCTGATGATCGGCAGCAACATCGAGCCGCATGAACTCGAGCCGCTGCTGGAGCTGGAGCTGGAAAAGCACCACCACGAAGTGATGGCCCCGGCTCACGCGCTGGCCAAGGTGGCCGACGGCCTGCCGGGCTTCGGCATCGTCGCCGCCGTGCTGGGCATCGTCATCACCATGGGCGCGATTGGCGGGGACATCGCCGAGGTCGGCGCGCATGTGGCCGGCGCGCTGGTCGGCACCTTCCTCGGCATCCTGCTGGCATACGGCTTCATCGGCCCCATCGCGGCGGCCGTGGAGGCGCGCGCCGAACAGGACGCGCGCATCTACGAGTCGGTAAAGACCGCACTGCTGGCCTGCCTGCGTGGCTACAACCCGAAGATCGCGCTGGAATTCGCCCGCAAGACCCTGCCTTCCAACGTGCGCCCGGGCTTCTCGGTATTCGAGGCCCACCTGAAGAGCATCAAGTAAGGACGCGCGGCCATGGCGGAGAAATCCACCGTCATCATGCGACGGGTCAAGAAGGTCCAGGCGGCCGGCCACCATGGCGGCGCCTGGAAGGTGGCCTATGCCGACTTCGTCACCGCGATGATGGCCTTCTTCCTGGTGATGTGGCTCGTCGGTGCCACCACCACCAAGCAGCGCGAAGCGGTGTCGGAGTACTTCCGCAATCCGAGTCCGCTGCAGGGCAAGAGCCCCGCGCCCGCACCTGGCATGAACGGGCCGGGCGGCGCGAGCAATTCGATGATCAAGCTCGGCGGCACGATGGAGATTCCGAAAGGCCAGGGCCCGGATCCGTTCAACAAGAAGGGGTCCGGCCCGACCGAGGAAGACCGCAAGGCGCAGGAAAAGGCCCAGCTCGAATCGCTGATGCAGGAGCTGAAGGAAGCCATCGGCAAGAGCCAGGCGCTGGAGCCGTTCAAGGACCAGCTGCTGCTGGACCTGACGCCCGACGGCCTGCGCATCCAGATCGTGGACAAGCAGAACCGGCCGATGTTCGACATGGGCAGCGCGCGGCTGAAGGACTACACCGGCGGCATCCTTCACGAGCTGGCGCAGTTCATCAACCAGGTGCCGAACCACATCAGCATCACCGGCCACACCGACGTCACCGCGTACAGCAACACGCGCGGCTACGGCAACTGGGAACTCAGCGCGGACCGCGCCAACGCGGCACGCCGCGCGCTGATCGATGGCGGCATGGCCGAGGACAAGGTCAGCCGCGTCGTGGGCCTGGCGTCCTCGGTGCTGTTCGACAAGACCCAGCCGCAGAACCCGATCAACCGCCGCATCAGCATCGTGGTGATGACCCACGATGCCGAGGAAGCGTTGCTCGGCGAAGGCACGCAACCGTTGGCGGTAGGCCCCGTATTGCCGGACGCCGATACGCGGATGCCCGATGCGCCGGGCACCGGAGCGGCCGCGACGACCGAACCCTCCGCGCCAACGATCTCCACCACGCCTGCGCCCGGCGCGGGCAGCAGCCCGCAGGCCACCGCCCCAGCCCAGCACTGAGCCTCGCCTTACAGGCGCTGCGCCTTGCCGCTGGCGATCGCTTCGCGTGCCAGCTTGTCGCCCTCCGCGCGCAGTTGTGACAGCGCCGCTTCCTGCCGCTGGCCCAGCGCACTCTGCTTGGCACCCAGGGCGCCTTGGCGGCTGCCCAGTGCCGCCTGCTCGGCGGCCAGCGCCTGCATCTGCCGCGACAGCGCCTGCTGCTCACGTTCGGCCGCCTGCTGCCGCTCGGGAGAGAGCGGCTTGCCGGACATGGCGGCCGTGCTCTGTTCCACTGCCAACTGCGCGATACGGGCCGACATCGCGCCCTGCTTTGCGCCCAGTGCGCCCTGGCGCGCGCCGAGCTCGCCCTGTTCGCGCCCCAACGCACCCTGCTGCTCGCCCAGCGCACTCTGCTGCGCGCTGAGCGCGGACAGCGGCTTGTAGGCATCGCGCAGCTTGGCCAGCGTCGCCGGGTCGCGCACCACGTAACGCTGGTCGCCTTCGCGCACCCACCACAGCGCTTCGCCGCGTTGCTGCTGGGCCCGCGCGGCGCGCACGTCGTCCGGCGTACCGAAGGCATGCACATGGTCACCTTCCATCAGCACCCAGGCGCTGCGCGCATCGCCCTGGTCCACGAAAGTGAAGGTGCCACGCATCGGCGCCGGCGGTGGGGCGGGCGGCGCAGCAGGCGCGGCAGGTGCGGCAGGCGCCGCCACGGCAGGCGTCGACGGGGCCGGAGGCACGTTCGGTGCGACCGGCGTCGGCGGCACGGGCGGAGCCGGGGGCACGGGCAGCACATCCCCGATGCCCAACGTGGCGGTCTTGGCCACGCGCGGCGTGGTCACCGCGACGCTGCGCACCACCGGCGCGGCCACGACCACTGGCTGCGCCTGCGCGGCAGGCGCAGGCTTGACCACCGGATTCGGCGCGGGCATGGCGACGGGCTTGCCCGACGGCTGTCCAGCGGCCGCCTGGTTGGCACGCTCGGCCGGATCGACGTCTCCCGGCGCAGCGGACACGACGCGATATGGCAACACGCCGATCGCGGCAACAGCGGCGACCAGCACGAAGGCGCTGGCGCGCCAGGGAGCGGAACGGGACTGCAACATGGTGAGTCTCCTCTTGAGCAGGACGAAGCTGGGCGATGCCGCCCCGACCACCGCCACCGCACGCGGTGCCACGCCGAACTGCAGCAGCAGCCGGCCGTAGTCCTGCGGTGCATGGCGGTCGCCGGTCAGCACGGCCGCATCGCAGGCGGCCTCCCGGGCCAGCCCGTATTCGCGGGCAGCCAGGTGGGCCACCGGGTGGAAGAAGAACAGGTGCTGGGCCAACGCGGGCACCCAACCCCAGACCAGATCGCGGCGCTGCCAGTGCACGAGTTCGTGGTGCAGCGCCATCTCGATGGCGGCTGGTGACATGCGCGGCAGCAACTGTGCGGGCATCAGCAGCGCCGGCGACCACAAGCCGGCCAGTTGCGGCGAATCCAGCCCTTCGCTCAGTCGCAGGGCCGGCGCCCGACGCAGGCCGAGCCGCGCGGTAAGTTCGCGGTAGTGGGCCGCCAAGGAAGCCGGTACCGCGGCGCTGCTGGCCTGCAGGCGCTGGCGGGTGACGCGGAAGTCGGCGAGGCTGCGCATCGCCATTGCCAGCACCCCGGCCAGCCAGGCCAGCCACAACGTCCACGCCATCCACGCCGGTGCGCGGCCGGTGACCGGTGCGTCGGCCACCGGCTCGGCGCCACGGGGTGAGGCCTGCGGCAACGGCATTGCCGTCGTCGGCGCGAGATCGACAGGCAGCGCCACCGGCGGCGCCATCGCGACCACCGGCGCCGGCTGCGTGGCCGGCAGCACGGCCAACCGCCAGGGGCTCGGCCAGCACAGTCCGACCACCAGCTGCAGCGACACCAGCCACCACAGCCAGCAGCGCGCATTCGCACCCAGGCGCGGCAGCCAGCGGCATAGCGCCCAGACCAGCGCCGCCAATGGCAGCGATTGCAGCGTGGCCCAGGCCAAGCGCGCCAACCCCGCCTGCATCAGATCGACGAAGGCGTCCATGTCAGCGCTCCTGCCTGCGCGACTGCAGCGAGGTGACCAGTGCCTCGAGTTCGGCGAGTTCGTCATCGCTGACGTCACGGCGCTCGGACATCCATGCCACGAACGGCGACACCGACCCTTGCAAGGTCTTCTCCACGAACTGCCCCACCGCCGAGCGCACCACCTCCTCGGGCTGCGCTGCGCTGGCATAGCGGTACACCCCGCCGGCTTGCCGGCGGCGCAGGTAGCCCTTGCCGCGCAGGCGTTCGAGCATGGTCAGCACGGTGGAGCGGGCCAGCCCGCGCGGCTCGCCGAACGCGCTGGCCACCTCGCTCGCGGAGGCATCGCCTTCGCCGGCGACGAACTGCAGCAACGCCAGCTCCTGGTCTCCGATGGTCTTCTGGGACATGCCTGGACTCCTGTCTACGTTTGTAGACACGCTAGCCCTGTCGACAGCTGTAGTCAAGCCTGCCCGGGGGCCTCCCCCCCGCGTGGCCGTAGAATGGCGATCCATTCGAACCGAGCCCCGCCGATGTCCCGCAACTCCAAGGCCAAGCGCGACCAGCGCAAGAAGCGCCAGCCCAAGCGTCCGTTCCTTCGCCTCAACCGCGACCAGCAGGTGGTCAACCACGCGGTGATGATCGACGAGGAGCAGCGGGTGGTGGCGGCCATCGGCCTGCAGGAAGGCGGCGAGTGGCTGCTGTCCATCGGCGGGCAGACCATGGGCAACGCGGACAACCCGGTTCCCATGCTGGCCATGCTCAAGCACCTGGCCGGGCTGCAGGAAAAGGAAGGCAAGAAGGTCGAGGTGCAGTACTCGACGCAGCTGCAGCAGATGATCGACGACCTCGCGGCCGACGAGGGCAAGACGTCGGAGGAATACCTCGCCATGCTGGTGTCCGAATTCGAGGACACCGGTGCGGCCGAGGACGAGGACGAAGACGGGCAGGCCGATGCCCCCGCGGCGGCCGGCAGCGAAGACGCCCCCGCGGCGCCCAAGGACGCCTGAGCGCGCCGGTGGCGGTCTACATCGACGATGCCGTCCAGCTATGGCGCGAACAGCGCTGGGCGCACCTGATGGCCGACACGCTGCCGGAACTGCACGCCATGGCGGCGCGGCTGGGCATTCCCCGCCGCGCCTTCCAGAACAAGCTCAGCGGCGCGCACTACGACGTGCCGGCGTCGCTGCGCGAACAGGCCATCGCCTACGGCGCGCGCGCGATCTCGCGGCACACGGACCGCGAGTTGCTCAAGTCGGTGATCGCCAACGCCCGCGCGCAGGCGCGCGGCGAGCACGCCTGAGCCACGCTCAGAACGGATCGCTGGCCGGGCGGATCTCCACGCCCAGCAGCGAGCAGAGCGCCAGCATGGCCTCGTCGTCGCGGCTCAACGCCACCCAGCCGGCATGGCCGTCGCCGCCGGTGTTCCAGGTCCACAGCGAATAGCCGTGCTCGCGCAGGCCGTCGTAGGCCACGCCCAGCAGGGTCGGCACGTCGACCGCGTCGGCGAAATCCTCGTCATCCAGGTCGCCGCCCCAGTCGATGCGCACGTTCCAGCGCGCGGCCAGTTCGTCGAGCGCGGTCACCAGGGCCTCGACATCGTCGGCCGCCACGTGGAAGCCGGACGTCCAGTCGATCGCCTCGGCCAGCACCTCGAACCAGCGCTCGCTTTCCGGGTCGTCGGCCTCCTCGGCCATCGTCTCGCGCCAGTCGTCGAATTGCCGCAGCGCGGTTTCCTCGTCGCCCGGGTTGATGAGCACCAGCAGGTTCCAGACCCGTGCGGCGTGGTCGTCGACGTCGTCGAAATCTGAAATCAGGCCTTCTTCGTCTTCGTAATCGGCACTGTTGTCGGGCATGGCGGCGGATGCGGTGTGGGAAGCGGGAAATTCTGCGCGCGCAGGCGGCATCCGACAATCGCCGTTGCCGCGTCGGTGTTCCCGGCTATCCTATTGCGCTCATTCCCGCGAGTTTTGCCCCATGTCCGATACCCCGCCCGACCACCTCGCCGTCGACCCCCGCAGCCCGTTCCATGACCAGGCAGTGCTGGCGCGCGGCGTCGGCGTGCGCTTCAACGGCATCGAGCGCGACAACGTCGAGGAATACTCGGTGAGCGAAGGCTGGATCAAGGTGCAGGTCGGCAAGTCGCGTGACCGCCGCGGCAACCCGATGACGATGAAGGTCAAGGGCACGGTCGAGCCGTACTGGCTGAACCTGGATCAGAAGGCGGAGTAATCGCGACGGCGCGGGTTTCCCAAGGACGCCCCTGCCGCCTTCCTGCAGTCGCGGCCGAAGCCGCGCCTGCCCTCTCGATCCGCCGCGCGGGCTACATCACGATTTCAGCCGGTACCCGCTGCGGAAGATCAGCCACACCACCAGCAGGCATATGCCCAGGAACACCAGGGTCATGCCCGTGCTTACCGCGATGTGCACGTCGGCCTTGTCGTAGAACGCCCAGCGGAAGCCGCTGATCAGGTAGACCACCGGGTTGAACAGGGTGATCTTCTGCCACACCGGCGGCAGCATCGAAATCGAGTAGAAGCTGCCGCCGAGGAAGGTCAGCGGGGTGACCACCATCAGCGGGATCACCTGCAATTTCTCGAAGCCATCGGCCCACACGCCGATAATGAAGCCGAACAGGCTGAAGGTCAGCGCGGTCAGTACCAAAAAGCCCAGCATCCACAGCGGATGGGCGATCTCGTAGGGCACGAAGATCCGTGCGGTGGCCAGGATCAACAGGCCGAGCATCACCGACTTGGTGGCTGCCGCACCGACATAACCGATGACGATCTCCAGCCACGACACCGGCGCGGACAGCACCTCGTAGATGGTGCCCGACCACCGCGGCATGTAGATGCCGAACGAGGCGTTGGAAATGCTCTCGTTCAAGAGCGACAGCATGATCAGGCCCGGGATGATGAAGGCGCCGTAGCTGACGCCGTCGATGGGGCCCATGTGCGAGCCGATGGCCGCGCCGAACACCACGAAATACAGCGTGGTCGAGAGCACTGGCGAGGCGATGGACTGCATCAGCGTGCGGAAGGTGCGCGCCATCTCGAAGCGGTAGATCGCGCGGATCGCGTAAAGGTTCATGGGCGGCCCTCCGCGCCGTGGACCAGGCTGACGAAGATGTCCTCCAGCGAGCTCTCGCTCGAATGCAGGTCCTTGAAGTCGATGCCGTGCTCGTTGAGCCGGCGCAGCAGCGGACCGATGCCGGTGTCCTCGGCCTGTGCGTCGAACGTGTAGACCAGGCTGTGGCCGTCGCCGGCCAGTTCCAGCGGCAGGCCGGCCAGCGCTTCGGGAATGGCGTCCAGCGGCGACTGCAACGTCAGCGTGAGCTGCTTCTTGCCGAGCTTGCGCATCAGCACGTGCTTGTCCTCCACCAGCACCAGTTCGCCACGGGTGATGACGCCCACGCGGTCGGCCATTTCCTCGGCCTCCTCGATGTAATGGGTCGTGAGGATGATCGTGGTGCCCTGCTCGCGCAGGCGCCGCACCATCTGCCACATGTCATGGCGCAATTCCACGTCCACGCCGGCGGTGGGTTCGTCCAGGAACAGCACCTTCGGCTCGTGTACCAGTGCCTTGGCGATCAGCACGCGGCGCTTCATGCCGCCGGACAGCGTGGAGATCTTGTTGTGGCGCTTGTCCCACAGCGAGAGGTCGCGCAGCACGCGCTCGAGCAGCGCATCGTCGGGCGCCTTGCCGAACAGCCCGCGGCTGAAGCGCAGCGTCGCCCATACGCTTTCGAACGCATCGGTGGACAGTTCCTGCGGCACCAGGCCAATCAGCGAGCGCGCAGCGCGGTAGTCGGTCAGGATGTCGTGGCCATCCACGCGCACCTGTCCAGCGCTCGGGTTGACCAGCCCGCAGACGATGCTGATCAGCGTGGTCTTGCCGGCGCCGTTGGGACCGAGCAGCGCGAAGATCTCGCCGCGACGGATCTGCAGGTCCACGCCGCGAAGCGCCTGGAAGCCGCCGGCATAGGTCTTGTTGAGTCCCTGGATGGAAACGATGGGATCCACGAAGTGTCCATGGGAAGGGCAATGGCCGCACAGCGTAGTGCCCCGGACGGCGGGTTTGAAGGCCCGCATGCGGGAGAATCCATCCCAACCGCCCCCATGCCTAGCGCTGCCGCGATTCGATCAGGTCCAGGTTGCGGACCAGTCGCCGCGAGAGTTCGTCGGAAATCTGCCCTCGCCGCGCCAGCTTGAACAACTCGTTGCGTTCGGCGCTCAGGCCGGCGCCGCGCATCCGCCGCAGCACCTGCTCGTACGCCCTGGCCTGCTCCGGGTCGGTGTCGGACAGGTCGCCGTCACCCACCTTGCGCTGGTACAGCTGGCTCACGCGTTCGGCCGCGCGGTTGTAGTACTCGGCTTCGGCCTCGTTCACCACGCCCTGGCGACGCAGCCGCTCCACCGCTTCCAGCGCGGCCCTGGCCGAGGCGGTGCGCGCCAGGTCCTCCTGCTGTTGTTCGCTGGATTCCTCGGGGAATTCCAGCCCCTTCAGCAACCGCGGCAGCACCAGGCTGCCGACCAGCAGCGAGACCAGGATCACCGCCGCTGCCAGGAAGATGGTGAGCTGGCGCACCGGGAACGGCGTGCCATCAGGCAGCAGCAGCGGGATGGTCAGCACGCCGGCCAGGGTGATGGCACCGCGCACGCCGGCCAGCGAGGTCGCCACCACGATGCGCCATGGCGGGCTGGTGCGCTGCTCGCCACGGCGGTGCGCGGTGAACAGGCTCCAGCGTAGGGATATCCATACCCACGCCAGCCGCAGCAAGGCCAACGTGGCATTGATCGCCAGCACGTAGGCCACCAGCCACCACGGATTGACGTGGCCGGCCTCGCGTACGCTGTGCACCGCGCCGTCGAGGATGCCCGGCAACTGCTCGCCCAGCAGCACGAACACGATGCCATTGAGGGTGAACTGCACCGTGTCCCACACCGCGCCGCGCTGCACGCGCAAGGCGCCGGGCGCGTTGCCGCTGAGCTCGACGTAGCTCATGGTGATGCCGGCGGCGACTGCGGCCAGGATGCCCGAGGCCTGGACCGCCTCGGCGGCCAGGTAGGCAGCGAACGGCGTAAGCAGGTTGACCAGGATCGCCGAGCCCGGCTCCTCGCCGAAATGGCGCCAGATCCAACCCTGCGCGCGGCTCAACGCGAAGGTGGCCAGCACGCCGCAGGCCACGCCGGCCAGCGCCACCCACAGGAAGGTCGCCGAGGCCGAGGCCAGCGAGAACGCGCCGGTCATCACCGCGGCGATGGCGAACTGGAAGCACACCAGGCCCGAGGCATCGTTGAGCAGCGACTCGCCTTCCAGGATATGCATCAGGCGCTTGGGAATCGGCACCTTCGCCGAGATGGACGACAGCGCCACCGGGTCGGTCGGCGAGATCACCGCCGCCAGTGCGAAGGCCACGGCCATGGGCATGGCCGGGATCATCCAGTGGATCAGCAGCCCGGCGCCGACCACGGTGAACACCACCAGCCCCAGCGCAAGCTCCAGGATCACGCCCTTGTCGCGGAACAGGCCCTGCTTGGGGATGCGCCAGCCATCCAGGAACAGCAGCGGCGGCAGGAACAACAGGAAGAACAGCTCCGGCTCCAACTCGTGGCCGCGGTCGAACACGCCGGAAATCACCGCGCCCAGCGCGATCTGCACCAGCGGCAACGGCAGCGAGAAAGGCAGCAGGCGTACCAGGTAGCCACTGGCGGCCACGGCCAGCAGCATCGCCAGGACGACGTCGATCGAATGCATGACGGATCCAGGGGGAAGGACCACCGGCGGGCGGTGGCAAGGCAACCAGGGCGCCAATGCCACGGCGCCTCCCCGAACCTTAACCGGCCAGCGGCGCGGAGAAAACCGCCCGCCGTACCGGGCCGGCTACACTCCCGGCCTGGAGACCAGGGAGCACGGCCCATGCAGTACCTGCTGTTGATCTACACCGACGACACGCTGCTGCAAGCGCTCCCCGAGGGCGAGGCCGACAGCATGATGCGGCACTGCTTCGCCGGCGCCGACGAAATGAAGGCGCAGGGCCAGTTGCTCCAGTCCCAGCAGTTGGAGAGCCCGGAGCAGGCGCGCAGCGTGCGCATCCGCGACGGCAGGCTCAGTGTCAGTGACGGCCCGTTCGCCGAAACCCGCGAGATGCTGGGCGGCTTCAACCTGATCGAGGCCGACAGCCTGGAGGAGGCGGTGGAGATCGCCAGCCGCTTCCCCTGGGCCAGCGCCGGCTGCGTGGAAGTGCGACCGGTCCGCGACATGGACGCGGTGCGCCGCCGCGTGGGCGCACCGCCCGCCCCGTGACTCAGGCGGCCCGCCGCTGCGCGGCGTCGCCGTCGAAGCGATAGATGTCCATGGCCAGGAAACCCATGTCGATGCCGGCATCGATGCGCTGCGCGCCCAGTTCCTCGCCGCCGGCCGCGCCGGCCGCCACGAAAAGCGGCAGCAGGTGTTCGTCGGTGGGATGCGCGCGTTCGGCATACGGCGCCTGCCGCCGGTAGTCGAGCAGCGCGGGAATGTCACTGTCGCGCAGGCGCGCTTCGGTCCACTCGATGAAGGGCTTTACGTAGGGCGCTTCGCGTCCTTCGCCGTACCCGCCACGGAAATCGTGCAGGTTGTGGGTGATGCTGCCCGAGCCGATCACCAACACGCCCTGCTCGCGCAGGGGCGCCAGCGCGCGGCCGACGGCGAACGCATGGGCCGGCCCCAGCCTGGGCTGGATCGACACCGGCACGACCGGGATATCGGCCTGCGGATAAAGGAAGCGCAGCGGCACCCACACGCCGTGGTCAAGGCCACGGGCAGGGTCCTGCGCGGCCGGCAGGCCCGCCTGTTCGAGCAGTTGCTGGATCTCGCCGGCCAGCGCCGGGTCGCCGGGCGCGGGGTACTGCAAGGTGTAGAGCTCCGCGGGGAATCCACCGAAATCATGGACCGTCTCCGGCTGGGCCGCCGCGCCGACCAACGGGCGCGTCGCCAGCCAATGCGCGGTGGCGACCACGATCGCGCGCGGCCGCGGCAGGGACTGGCCGATCTCGGCCAGGCGCGGCCCGACCTGCCCGGGCGCCAGGGCGGTCATGGGAGACCCATGCGAAACGTAGAGCGACGGCAGCGTAGCCATGACGATCTCCAGTAGGAAGTCGATAGGCTAACGCGACATCCGTGTAGCGAAAGCCCGCCAGAACCAAAGGTTTGTTCCATTTTCGGCAACGATGCGCACGGGTCATCCAGACCGTCCCACTCGTTGGATTCCTCCAATTCCGCCCAAAATCCGTCATCGGCACCGTATGGCGCTTCCCCAACGCCGTGCCGCCATGTCCCTGCCTTCCCTCACCGCCCGCCTGCTGGCCTCCCTCCTGCTTTCCGCCACCGCCGCCAGCGTCCACGCCGAAGAGGCGCCCGTTCCGGCACGCGAAGCCCACTACACCGGGACCCTGCTCAGCAGCGGCCCCCCGTTGTCGCAGGGCACGCTCATCGTGCAGCCGTACCTGGTCCAGACCCAGGTGACGGGACGCTACGACGCCGAAGGCCAACGCCACGGCGTGGACGGTGCCCCGGACGACTGGCGCGTCCTGCTGCCGATGACTTACGGCGTCACCGACCGCTTCACCATCGGCGCCACCCTCCGAGGCATCTACGCACGCACCGACGACGCCGAGCGTCGCTGGACGGTTGGCGACACGGGCCTGTTCGCCCAGTACAGCCTGTACAAGGGCGAGGGCGCGGCACGTCCGACGCTGGCCGTGGGCGTGCGCCAGAACATGCCGACCGGCCGCCATGACCAGCTTGATCGCCGCGGCCTGGCCGATGCCACCGGCAGCGGCGCTGCCTTCACGATGCTGGGCCTGTACGGACAGGCCTACTTCCTGCCGGAGCGCAACCTGCGCGCGCGGGTGAACCTGCATTACCGCCTGCCGGGTGCCGGCGTGACCGTGCACGACCGCAGCGGCTACGGCACTGCGGCCGGCGAACATGGCCGTGTCCACCTGGGCAGTGCATTCCAGGCACTGGCCGGCGCCGAATACAGCTTCAACCCGAAGTGGGTGCTGGCGGCCGATCTGTTGTACGAACGCTCGCAGGGCGACACCCTGCATCGCCGCACCCCGAGCCCGACCGGCATCCACCGCGAGAACGTGAGCGGCGACAGCTCCTGGCGCCTGTCGGTCGCACCGGCGGTGGAATACCACCCGTCGAGCAAGGTCGGCATCATCGGCGGTGCGCTGGTCTCGGTGGATGGGCGCAACAGTGCCGAACTGTTCTCCCCGCAGCTCTCCGTGATGTTCGCGTTCTGAGGAAGCACCATATCTCCAGAAAGGGCGGCCTAAGGCCGCCCTTTTTCGTGGCCGGCGAGCAGCGCGTCATCCATGAGGAAGTGCCGGCGAACCACCCAATGACGCAAACACAACTCCCGATCCCGGATGCTGTCATTCCAGTACGCGCGCACCCCGGCGTCCCAACAGATCCCCCACCCCCCAGGAGTTCCCGATGCAAACCCGCACGCTTGGCCGCCAAGGCCCGGTCGTATCCGCCCTCGGCCTCGGCTGCATGGGCATGAGCGCCTTCTATGGCGGCGGCCGCGACGACGCCGAGTCGATCGCCGTCATCCACCGCGCGCTCGACCTCGGCGTCGACCTGCTCGACACCGCCGACATCTATGGTCCGCACACCAACGAGGTCCTGGTGGGCCGCGCCATCGCCGGCCGCCGGCAGCGCGTCTTCCTGGCCACCAAGTTCGGCATTCGCCTGGACCCGGATAATCCTGCCGCCCGCGGCGCCGATGGCCGCCCCGAATACGTCATCGCTTCCTGCGAAGGCAGCCTCAAGCGCCTGGGCGTGGACCACATCGACCTCTACTACCAGCACCGCGTGGACCCCAATGTCCCCATCGAGGACACCGTGGGCGCCATGTCGCGCCTGGTCGAACAGGGCAAGGTGCGCTTCCTGGGCTTGTCCGAAGCGGCCGCCGACACCATTCGCCGCGCCCATGCGGTGCACCCCATCACCGCCGTGCAGACCGAATACTCCTTGTGGACGCGCGACCCGGAGCACAACGGCGTCCTGGCCACCACGCGCGAACTCGGCATCGGCTTCGTGCCCTATTCGCCGCTGGGTCGTGGCTTCCTCACCGGTGCCATCCGTTCGCCGGAAGACTTCGACGCCGACGACTACCGCCGCCGTTCGCCGCGCTTCCTGGGCGAGAACTTCGCCCGCAACCTCGCCCTGGTCGACGAGGTCCGCGCAATGGCGACCTCGCGTGGCGTCACCGCCAGCCAGCTGGCCCTGGCCTGGGTGCTCGCCCAGGGCGATGACCTCGTGCCGATCCCTGGCACCAAGCGCATCCGCTTCCTCGAAGAGAACCTCGGCGCGCTCGACGTCCACCTGACGCCCGATGAACTGGCCCGGATCGACGCCGTGTTCCCGCCCGATGCCGCCGCCGGCGCCCGCTATCCCGACGCCCCGATGGCGCTGGTCAACGGCTGACCCGCCCTGCCCGCGCGCCGGCTCAGCCCGGCGCGTGGCGCAGCCGCTCCAGCACCTGATCCAGCGGCGCCGGCCGCCCAAGCAGCCAGCCCTGCACCTGGTCGCAGCCATGCGCCGCCAGCCATTGCAGCTGGACCTCATGCTCCACCCCCTCGGCGATCACCTTCAGCCCCAGGTTGTGGCCCAGCGTGATCAGCGCCCGGCAGATCGATGCATTGCGCTCCTCGCGTTCGACATCGATGACGAACGAGCGGTCGATCTTCAGGGAATCCAGCGGCATATGCTGCAGGTAGGACATGCTGGAGAAGCCGGTACCGAAATCGTCGAGGGAGATGCACACGCCCTGCGCGTGCAGGCCATGCATCGCCTTGAGCGCACGCAGCGGTTGGCGCATCAGGCTGCTCTCGGTCAGCTCCACGTGCAGGCCACCGCGCGCCACGCCGTGTTCCTCGCAGGCGGCGGCCACGTCGGCGGCCAAATCGCTGTGGTGGAACTGCAATGCCGATACGTTCACCGCAATCGGCAGATCACGCCAGCCGTGGTCGGCCAGCCGGCGCTGCGCGCGCGCGGCCTCGCGCAGCGCCCATCGCCCCAGCGGCAGGATCAGCCCGGTGTCCTCGCACAGCTGGATGAACTCACCCGGCAGCCGCCAGCCTCCCTCGGCCACACGCCAGCGCAGCAGCGCCTCCAGCGCCACCGGCTCACGCGTGCGGCAGTGGGAGATCGGCTGGAAATGCAGCTCGAACTCGTGCCGGTCAATCGCCTGGTGCAGCCGCCCGGCCAGGCGCAGGCGCTCACTCAGGCGCAGCGCGATCCCGGCATGGAAGCGCACCACCGGCTCGCTCTCCTCGCGTGCGGCATGCGCCGCCTGCGCCGCCTTGGCGATGACCTCCTCGGCCTGCGCGCCATCGTCTGGATAGCTGGCCACGCCGATGCGCAGATCGAGCTGGTGGAACGAATCGCGCCCTTGTACCGGTTCGGAAAGGCTCGCCACCAGCACCTCGACGACCGTATCGAGCGGGTGCTGGCCGGAGATGGCGAAGACGAAATCCTCCGCCGGCTGGAATGCCAGCCAGCCATAGCGATCGGCCAGCGATTTCAGCCGCTGCTTGAGGTTGCGCAGCACCGCCTCGCCGGTTTCGCGCCCGAGCGTGTCGCCGATGAGCTGCAGCCCCCGCAGCTCGACATGCGCCACGTGATAGCGCGATTGACCCTGCTCGCGATCCAGCCATTCGGCCAGCGCGCGCACGGTGAGCAACCCGGTGGCCGCATCATGGCTGGCGCGGTAGGCGAGCTCGCGCTGGTACGCCATGTGGTCGCTGACGTTCTCGGCCAACGCCAGGCGCGCACGGATGCCGGCGATCTCCAACTGCGAGGTATGCACGCGCACGTCGATCAGGCTGCCGTTGCGGCGGCGATGGACGTGCAGCAGCGGCGCCACGCTGTCACCGGCCGGCGGCAGCGCCGGCGCATGCAGGCGATCCTGCAGGGCCGGCTCGATGTCCGCCAGGTGCATGCGCAGGAACTCCTCCCGGCTGTAGCCGTACTCGCGCACCGCCGCCGGATTCACTTCCAGGAACATGCCGGTCTCGGCGTCGAACAGCCAGCACGGCAACGGGCTGAGCTCGAAGATCAGGCGGAACTGCCGCTGCGCATCCAATGCCAGCGACTGGATCTCCACCCGCTCGCTGATGTCCACCACCGTACCGGTCATGCGTCGCTGCGAATGCCCATCGGGCACCAGCGCGCCACGTACCGACACCCAGCGCTCGCCCAGCTCCGGCAGCAGCAGGCGGAAGGTCATGTCCAGCACTTCCTCGCCGCGCCAGGCACGCGCCAACGCACGGGTCAGGCGACGTCTGTCCTGCGGGTGGACGCGTTGCATGAACTCGCCGACCGGCAATCCCGGCAGGTCGGATTGGAAGATGTCTGCCGCCTGTTGCGACCATTGCAGGTAGTCGCCGTCCGACGCGATCGACCAGGTGCCGATGCCACCGGCCTGGTGCGCCAGACGCAACTCCTCGTCGCCGGCACGCAAGTCGGCCTGCAACCGCGCCTGGTGGCGCTCGGCGCGGCTGAGGCTGCGCAGCAGGTAGGCGTAACCGGCGAGGTAGAACACGTAGACGCCGATGGCCAAGGCAAACAGGGTCCACCAGGGCGCCAACACCTCACGCTTGTCCAACGCGGCATAGACGCGGATGGGATATGGCGGCGACGTGCCGGCCGCAGCGATCCGCCGCGTGCCGTCCAGCACGCTGACGTGGTCGCCGAGCGGCACGATCCGTGATTCGCGCTTGAAGCTGCCCGCCGGCAGGCGGGGCGGAGCGGCTACCGGGTTGTCCGTGGACCCGGATGTGCGCGCGAGCACGATGCCATCGACGTCGGTCAGCGACACCACGCCGCGCCGACCCACGTCCAGGTCGGCCAACAGCCGCTGCAACTCGCTGCGGCGCAAACGGGTCAGGATCCAGCGGTCATCGCCCATGTCCACCGCCAGCCGCAGCAGCCATTCGCCGTCCGGCCCGCGTTCGGGTGCGCCGATGTACAGGTCGCTGCCTTCGCCGCGCCGCGCCGGCACGGTCCACTGCGCCAGCGTGGGGTCACCGCGTCCGTCGGTCAGCGGCCGGCCGGCCCGGTCCACCACCACGATGCTTTCGATCTCCGCATGCCGGCTCACCACGCCTTGCATGGATTCGCTGAGCAGCTCCGGGGCCTGGTCCGGCACGCGGCCGAACAACTCGTGGGCATCGGCGGCGATGCCGCGCATGGCGCGCTCCAGGTTGCGCAGCTCCAGGGCCATCAGCCGCTGCGTGCCGGTAGCCAGCGCCATCGCCTGGCGCTGCGCCGCTTCGCAGCGCGCCTGCCAGTCGTGCACCAGTACCAGCACCAGACCCAGGCAGAGCAGCACCCCGAGCACCACGCCCGCCAGCGTGACGCGACGCAGGTGGGGCAGTTCCGGCGGAGCCTGGGATGCGGAGGGGGCGACGGCGAGCGGCGGCATTACGTGGCGTTCGTCTCCGGTTTCTTCCCGCTCATCGGCGGGCGGGCGGGGTTCTTGAACGGCATCGACCACCACACTGAACCGCATAGGGCACGCACCGAGTGAAATCCACCTATTCAGGTGGGTGGCGGTACCTGGCCGCAGGCAGCCGGCCTACACTCCGTTGTTTCCGCCTGTCGCAACGCCGAGCCGCTCCATGCCACAGCTGCACCGTTCCACCCTGCTTCTCGCCCTGCTCTCCGTCCTGCCCCTGGCCGCCTGCCAGCGCGATACCGCCGCCGGACCCGCCGCGGCCAGCCCCGCTCCCGCGCCCGCCACTGCCGCCGCCAAGCCACAACTGGGCGCCTTCGGTTTCGACGCCAAGGGCATGGACCGCAGCATCGCCGCGGGCGACGACTTCTTCAGCTTCGCCAACGGCGAGTGGGTCAAGACCACCCAGATTCCGGCCGACCGCGCCAGCTACAACAGCTTCACCCGCATCGTCGTCGATACCGAGCAGCACACCCGCGACATCATCGAGGGTGCGTCGGCCAACGACCGCGCTACGGGCGAGGAAAAGAAGATCGGCGACTACTACGCCGCCTTCATGGACGAAGCCGGCATCGAGGCCAAGGGCGTGGCGCCGGTACAGCCGGAACTGGACGCCATCGCGCAGATCGCCGACAAGCAGGCACTGGCGCGCGAGATCGGCGGCGAGCTGCGGGCCGACGTCGACCTGCTCAATGCCACCGATTTCTACACCGACCGCCTGTTCGGCCTGTGGGTCACCGCCGACCTGATGCAGCCCGAGCGCTACGCCCCGTACCTGGTGCAGGGCGGCCTGGGCATGCCCGAGCGCAGCTTCTACCTGGAAGGCGGCCGCATGGCGCCGCTGCGCGACGCCTACAAGGCGCACATCGCCAAGGTGCTGGAACTGGCCGGCCAGCCCGATCCGCAGGGCCAGGCCACGCGCATCCTCGCCCTGGAAACCGCGCTCGCCCGCGTGCATGCCACGCAGGAGCAGACCAATGACGTGAAGGCCGGCGCCAACGCATGGAAGCAGGCCGACTTCGCCGCCAAGGCCCCAGGCCTGGACTGGGATGCGTTCTTCGCCGCCGCCGGTCTCGGCGCGCAGCAGGACTTCATCGTGTGGCAGCCGCAGGCCATCGCGGGTACCGCGGCGCTCATCGCCTCGCAGCCGCTGGAGACCTGGAAGGAATACCTGGCATTCCGTGCGCTGGACCGCGCCTCGCCTTACCTCTCCAAGGCCTTCGCCGACGAGCGCTTTGCGTTCTATGGAGCCACGCTCGACGGTACCCCGCAGCAGCGCGAGCGCTGGAAGCGCGGCATCGACGCCACCAACGACGCACTGGGCGAGGCGGTGGGCAAGCGTTACGTGGACAAGTACGTGAGCGCGGCGACCAAGGAGCGCGCCGAGGCGATGGTGCACAACATCATCGATGCCTTCAGCCGTCGCATCGACAAGGTCGAGTGGATGAGCGCGCAAACCAAGACGCACGCCAAGGCGAAGATCGCCGGCCTCACCGTGGCCGTCGGCTACCCGGACAAGTGGCGCGACTACAGCGCCCTGGACGTGCGTCGCGACGATGCGCTGGGCAACGTGGAGCGCGCCGAACTTTTCGAGTACAAGCGCAACCTGGCCAAGCTCGGCAAGCCGGTGGACCATGGCGAGTGGTACATGCTGCCGCAGACGGTGAATGCACTGAATGTCCCGCTGGAGAACCGCCTGATCTTCCCGGCGGCGATCCTGCAGCCGCCGTTCTTCGACCCGGCCGCCGACGACGCGGTCAACTACGGCGCCATCGGTGCGGTGATCGGCCACGAAATCAGCCACAGCTTCGACAACACCGGCGCGTTGTTCGACGAACACGGTGCACTGCACGACTGGTGGACGGCGCAGGACCTGAAGAAGTTCGAGGCCGCCGGCAATGCACTGGCCGCGCAGTTCAGTGCCTACAAGCCTTTCGACGACCTGGCGGTGAACGGCAAGCTGACGCTGGGCGAGAACATCGCCGACGTCGCCGGCCTGGCGACCGCGCATGACGCCTACGTGCTGTCGCAGCAGGGGAAGCCGGCGCAGGTGCTGGAAGGCTTCACGCCTGACCAGCGATTCTTCCTGGGCTTCGCGCAGGCCTGGCGCGGCAAGTATCGCGATGCCGCGCTGCGCAATGCGGTACTGACCGACGTGCATGCACCCGGCCGTTTCCGTGCGCAGACCGTGCGCAACCTCGACGCGTGGTATCCCGCGTTCGAAGTGAAGCCGAGCCAGCAGTTGTATCTGGCGCCGGAACAGCGGGTGAAGATCTGGTAGGCGCCTGACGCTTGCCTGGAACGACAAACGGCGGCCGATGGCCGCCGTTTGTTTTCAGGACGCACGAAGCCCTGTTGTAGGAGCGGCTTCAGCCGCGACCCGTGATTGAAGGCGGTCGCGGCTGAAGCCGCTCCTACAAGGGCATTAAAGGCATTCAAGGAGATTCAAGCGCATTGCCGGAACACGTCACGGCCAGCGCCCCAATATCTCCGGCGCCAATCCCATCCGGCGGCACGCTCTCGGCGCCAACCCGTCCGGCAACGCCGCGCGAAACAGCGGGGCCATGCCACGCATCATCCGCGCGGCGGCGCGGTCGCGTGCCCGCTGCCAAGCCGTGCGCCCCAGCTGCGCGCATGCCCAGTCGGGCAGCAACGCCCCGCCGGCACGCAGGAACACGTCGCGCGACAGCCCCGCCGCCGGCACCGGCAGGCGTGCGCGCCCCAGCACGCCCAATACCTCCCAGGTGCGCGCATCCGCGCGTAGTTGCGGCTGCACGCGCGCGAAGTACGCCGCCACCGCCGCCTCACTGCCCGGCACGCCCACCGCGCCCAGCGCCTCGGCCACGCGGCGCCCTTCATCGTAGTAGCGGTCGGCGATGCTGACCGGCACCTCCCGCCCGTAGCGCCGGCATCCTTCCAGGAAGCCGTAGGCCTCGGTAACGTGCACCCACGTCAGCAGTTCCGGATCGTCGGCGCGGTAAGGCAGGCCGTCCGCGGTGTGGCCACCGATACGCGCATGGATGGCCCGCACGCGGGTGATGAGCTTGTCCGCCTCGCCCCGGGGCGCATAGGTCGTACCGGCGACGAAAGCCGTGGTGCGGCGCAGCCGCCCCACCAGGTCATCGCGGAAATGGGAATGGTCGTACACCGCCGCCAGCGCGCGCGGGTGCAGGGTCTGCAGCATCAACGCACACAGGCCGCCAGCCAGCATGCCGGGAAACTCGGCATGGATGCGCCAGGTCACGCTGGCGGGGCCGAACAACCCCGGATCACCCACCGGCAGGTCGTACTCGATACCGCTCTCCCCGCGCGGGAAGGCACCCAGCACCCAGCGGCGAATCTGCGCGGTGACAGGGGCGGACAGCGTTTTGAACACGGCGGGCATGGCGGTGATCGTAACGCGCTCACGCCATGCCGACCCCGGCTTTGGATACTGGAAACGTCGCCCGCCGTAGCGTGCCTGCCCCCTCCTCACCCGGCATGTGCGTTCGCAGCAAGGCGACGACGGCCCGGCACCCCATTGCCAACCGCGGTGGAAGTGCTAGAAATAAAGCGCCTGAAGATCCGCCAGTGCCGCAAGCCGTCGTACCAGCCAACCGTTCGGGAGCTCGTCATGATCGCATTGTTCAAGGGTTTGGGTTTGTTGCTGGACGACAACGCGCTGCATCGCGAGCCGTTCGAAGTGCAGGTCGCGCATTGGCGCGACAAGACCGACAAGCAGATCGACGAGGAAGTCGAGCTGCTCACCGTCGCCAAGAAGCAGTGGGTGATCGCCTCGATCATCGGCTGGCAGGCGATCTCGCTGATCCTGCTGGGCGTGATCGCGCACCAGTTGTGGCAGCACGACTACCACGTCACCTTCAGCCGCGTGGTCATCGTGTTCACCTCGTGGATCTCGATCCTGTTCGTGATGTGGTACATCGCCGACCTGTTCGACCACAGCGCCGGCTTCGAACGCTGGCTGCGCGCCTTCAACAGCCGCGCACGACTCGCCCCGGACGCGGATACCGTCGAATGCGTGGCCGACGCGCTGGAAATGGCGCGCCGCTACCCGGAGGTGCTGCGCTACAAGCAGGAGGTGACCAACCACCGCGAGATGCGCCACGAGGACATCGTGATCATGCGCGAGATGGGCCACCTGAGGCAGTACTCGGAACTCGTCCGCGAGCTGGACCGCTACGACGGCGCGCCCAAGCTCGTCGTCAATGGCTGACCGGCATCGCCTGCCGTCGCCTGCTTGCAGGAGCGGCTTCAGCCGCAATCGATGAACCCAAACGCAGGACGGGGGCTTTCGCCCCCGTCCTGCTTTCAGCGCTCGGTCTGTCGACCGCTCAATGCGCCGCGACGGCCGCCTGCTCCACCGCCGGCGTGCGCCACCCACTGCGCACGCCCCATACGTAGAACCCCAGGCCGACCACGGCCACCACGGCCAGGTCGATGCCATACGGCAGGTAGCCATGGCCGCCGAAGGTCGTGCTGCCCGCCCACGAGAGCAGCGCCACCACCGGCAGGTAGACGATCATCCACCACGCGCCCTTGAGCTGCCGGCCGAAGTCGTTCCAGCGCGCCTTGGCCTGGTAGTACGCATACACCGGCAGTGCCACGGCCATCAGCAGGATGATCTCGCCGGTGAGCGGCCAGCGCGCCCAGTACAGCAGTTCGGTCGCCATCACGAAGGCCACCGCCGCCATTACCGGCAGCGCGAACACGCGCAGCGGGCGGTGGAATTCCGGGGCGGTACGGCGCAGCGACATCACGCTGACCGGGCCGGTGAGGTAGGAAATGATCGTCGCCACCGAGATCACCGCCGCCAGCGTGCCCCAGCCGCGGAAGAAGAACAGGAACAGGTAGGACACGGCGAGGTTGAAGATCATCGCCGGGCGCGGCACGCCCCAGTGCGCGTGCACCTGGCCGAGGATCTTCGGCATCGTGCCGTTCTTCTCCATGCCGTAGATCATGCGCGCGGTGGTGGCGGTGTAGGTGATGCCGGTGCCCGAGGGGCTGATGAAGGCGTCCACGTACAGCAGGATCGCCAGCCAATGCAGGTTGACGATGATGGCCAGCTCGGCGAACGGCGAGCGGAAGTCGATGCCGTGCCAGCCTGCCTGGGCCAGCAGGTCCGGCGGCACCGCGCCGATGTAGGCGACCTGCAGGATCACGTACACCACCGTGGCCAGCGCGATGGAGCCCAGCACCGCGAACGGGATGCTGCGGCCCGGGTTGCGTGCCTCGCCGGCCAGGTTCACCGGGCTCTGGAAGCCGTTGAAGCTGAAGACGATGCCGGCGGTGGCCACCGCGGTGAGCACGGCGGCGAAATCGATGACATGTGCGTCGCCATGCACGCCCACCGAGAAGTTCTCGCCGTGGAAGCCACTGGCGATCAGCGCCAGGCCGGTCGCCGCCGGCACGACCAGCTTGAACACGGTGATGGCGGTGTTGGAACGCGCGAACAGCTTCACGCTCCAGAAGTTCAACAGGAAATACACCAGCACCAGCACCGCGGCGATCAACAGGCCGGGCACGGTCAGCTCACCGGCACCGCCGGGCTGGGAGACATAGAGGTTCTGCGCCCACTGCCACGGCCAGGAGGCCATGTACTGCACCGACGCCTCGGCCTCGACCGGGATCACCGAGACGATGGCGATCCAGTTCGCCCAGCCGGCGATGAAGCCGACCAGCGAGCCGTGCGAATAGTGGCTGTAGCGCACCATGCCACCCGATTCGGGAAACATCGCGCCCAGCTCGGCATAGGCCAGCGCGATGGTGGTGATGATGGCCGCGCCGAGCACCCAGGCCCAGACCGCGCCGGGGCCGGCCAGGCCGGCCGCGCGCCAGGCGCCGAACAGCCAGCCGGAGCCGATGATCGAGCCCAGGCCGGTGAGCATGAGGGCGAAGGGCCCGACTTCGCGGCGGAGCGCGGTGGGAGGGTGCGGAACGGTCATGGGCGATCGGCGGGACGGCAAAGAATCGCGCATGATCGCAGATGCGGGGGGCCCGAGTCATAGCGCAGCGCGGAAAGAACGCCCGCACCATGCCGGTGCAACGGATGAACCGCTTCAGCCGCGCGCGCAGTCCTCGGCCGGAACCTTGCCATCCACGCACATGCCGAATCCCTGCGGCAGGCCCTTGACCTGCCGCCGCTGCCCGGGCTGCAGGTCCAGCCGCTGCAGGGTCCGGCGCGGGCAGGCGCCCGTCTGCCCTGCCTGGCACTGCTCCGCGAACACCAGGTAATGGCAGTGCCCGGTGGTGCTGGCCAGGCAGTGGAAGTCCGTTACGCCGTTGCGGCTTTCGGTCCGGCTGAAAAGGGTGTCGTGGCCATCGGTCGTGGCGCGGGTGATCGAGGTGGTCCCGGCGCGTCCCTGGCAGGCGGTCAAGGCCACCAGGCAAAGGATGATCGTGGCGATGTGGCGCATGCTGTTTCCTCCGACCCGCTCGCGGCTACATGCCGCGGAACAGGGTCATGAACGGCTGGCTGACGGTGAGTGTTTCCGGACGGTTCTTCAGCCGCAGCTTGCCCTTGCCGGTGTCGTCGCGGATCACCGAGGCCACGGCCTTCATGTTGACGATGGTGGAGCGGTGGATCTGCTTGAACGCGTGCGGGTCGAGCACGTCGAGCAGTTCGCGCAGCGAGGTACGCAGCACCGACTCGCCTTCGGCGGTCATCACCACGGTGTACTTGTGGTCGGCCTGGAAGTAGGCGACCTCATCGAGCTGGATCAGCCGCGTCTCGCGTCCGCTGCTGGCGGTGATCCAGGCCATCGGCGGGCGCTCGCTCGGCTGGCCCGGGCGGGCGGACAGGCGCGCCAGCAGGGCGTCGAGTACGTCGCTGTCCGGTTGCCCCGCGGCCAGCCGCGATTGCACGCGCTGCACGGTCGCGGCCAGGCGCTCGCGCGAGATCGGCTTGAGCAGGTAATCGATGGCACCCTGCTCGAAGGCGTCGATGGCGTACTGGTCGTAGGCGGTGACGAACACCACCTGCGAACGCGGGCTGGCTTCGGCCATCGCGCGCGCCACCTCGATGCCGGTCAGGCCGGGCATGCGGATGTCCAGGAACACCACGTCCGGCTGCAGCCCGGCGATGCTTTCCAGCGCGCTGGCACCGTCCTCGCATTCGGCCACGACTTCCAGCGTCGGCCACACCTCCGCCAGCAGGCCCAGCAACGACTGCCGCAGCAGCGCCTCGTCCTCGGCTACCACCGCGCGGATCGCGTGCAGGTTCATGCCGCACCTCCCGTCGGGGACGCGCTGTCCGCCAGGGGCGGCGGCGTGCCGCCAGCATCCGTCGCGGCCGGCGTGGTCGCAGGCGCCGGCGTTTCCGGCGACACCCACGGGGGCGGCGTGCGCGCGGGTGCATAGCGCAGCGGCACGCTGAGGGTGGCCGCCACTCCGGTGGGGAAGTTGGAGACGATGGCGAAGGAGGCCGCGCCGCCGTACGTCAGGCGCAGCCGCTCGCGCAGGTTGCGCAGGCCCACGCCGGTGCCGCGGCTGTGTTCATTGAAGCCCTGGCCGTCGTCGGCCACGGTGAGGGTGGCATGGTCTTCGAAGGTGCGCGCCAGGATCCAGATGGTGCCGCCGCCGGGCTTGGGCTCCAACCCGTGCTTGATGGCGTTCTCCACCAGCGTCTGCAGCATCATCGAGGGCAACTGCAGGCGGCGCAGCTCGAACGGCACCTCCACCTGCATCGCCAGCCGCGCGCCCATGCGGATGCGCAGGATCTCCAGGTAGGCCTGGGTGCGCTCAAGTTCCTCGCCCAGGGTGGACATCGCATCGTCGGCGCTGGGCAGCGAGCGGCGCAGGTACTGGATCAAGTGCCCGATCATCTGGTCGGCGCGTGGCGGATCGGTGCGGGTGAGCACCTGCGCGCTGGCCAGCGTGTTGTAGAGGAAGTGCGGCTCGACCTGCGCATGCAGCAGGTTCAGGCGCGCCACCGCCAGCTCCTTTTCGGTTTCGGACTGCACCGCCGCAGCCTGCTCGTCGCGGCGCTGGTCGGACACCCGGTTGGTGATCGAGCGGGTCACCGCCTCGGCGTTTTCATAGTTGCTGCCTTCGTCCACCACCAGCAGGTCCACCCAGGCGCCGGCATCGGGCTCGCACAGCAGGGTGACGCTGCTCACGCCGGTGCCCGGGGTCAGCGTGGCCAAGACCTGATTGCGCTTGATGGCGAAGCGCGCGAACACGTTCCAGCGCGACACCTGGTCGTCGTCCCGCGCGTCGATGCGGCGCACCTTGGCGCGGATCTGCAAGGTACCGGGCGAGCTCTCGATGTCTTCCACGCGCGGCAGCTGGCGGATCGCGCTCTCCACCACCGAGAAGGCGGCCTTGCCATCCAGCGGCACCTCGATCTGCCGGCGCTGGCGGCTGCTGAGCGTGTCATGGTCGAGGCGGCCGGTAATCAGCTTGACCCGGCGCAGGTGGGTGACGACGCTGGTCATCACGATCGCCAGCGTGGCGAAGCTGATCAACGTATAGAGCGTGCCTGTGTGGCCGAACAGTTCGCCCCAGATGTTGGCGACGACGATCAGCACGATCATCCAGATGAACAACAGGCGCGCGATCAGGAACAGGCTGGCGGACACGGGACGGACTCGAGGTTTTCAGTGGGGCCGAGCATAGACCGCGCCGGCAGGCTTGGGGATGCGGCCGCGACGAGGCGCCCCGCATGGCGACGAAAGGCCGGATCGGCGCCGCGAATTCGGGCAGGCGTCCCAATCCCGCCTCGCGACCGCGCCATCGGACTGCCCGCGGGCTATGCTCCGGCCACGCTCGAGAAAGGATGCCCATGCAAAGACGCCAGTTCCTGCGCGGCACCGGTGCGGCCGTTGCGCTCGCCTCCACCGGTGCCTTCGCCGCCACCCCGCCACGCGGCGCGGCCCTGCCGCCCGCACCGGCAGATGCCATCGCCGACCACTTCGCCCCGCCCCGCGCACTGGCGCCGATCCGCGCCAGCGCCGACCGCATCGTCGCCCTGAGCGTGTGCACGCGGCCGTTCCGCCTGCAGGGACCGCGGATAGAGGCCGAGCGCATCGGCCGCAAGACCGTCGTGCACAACTATGGGCACGGCGGCAGCGGCTGGTCGCTGTCGTGGGGTTCGGCCGAACTGGCGGTGCGCCTGGCGCAGGCGGCGCCCGGCGAGGAGGTGGCGGTGATCGGCTGTGGGGCGATCGGCCTGACCACCGCGCTGGTTGCCCAGCGCGCCGGCCTGCGGGTGCGCATCTATGCCAAGGACCGCCTGCCGGACGTGCGCTCGTTCTATGCCACGGGCGTGTGGTCGCCCGACTCGCGCGTGGTCGCCCAGGCGCACAGCACGCCGGAGTTCGAACAACGCTGGGAGGCGATGGCGCGCACCTCCTTCCGCCGCTTCCAGACCCTGCTCGGGCTGCCGGGCGAGCCGGTGGAATGGCGCGATGGCTACTTCCTCTCCGACGTGCCCTTCGACCAGCCCGCCGGGCCGGACAGCGAAAGCCGCGAACCCGAATATCCCGACCTCGAACGCCGCCTGCTCGGCGACCTGCATGCGGGAGGACGCTTGCTGGCGCCGGGCGAGCATCCGTTCCCGGTGGCCCATGCGCGGCGCTATACGCAGATGACGTTCAACATCACGGCCTATTCGCGGCTGCTGATGGACGACTTCCTCGCCAACGGCGGCACCGTGCACACGCGCGAATTCGAAAGCCCGCGGCAGTTCGCCGATTTGCGCGAGAAGGTGGTGTTCAACGCCACCGGCTACGGGGCACGGTCCCTGCTGGGCGATGACAGCATCATCCCGGTCCGCGGGCAGACCGCGCGGCTGATTCCGCAGCCGGAAGTGGACTACTCGCTTTTCTGGCGCGGGCACAACCTCAATGTGATCCCGCGGCGCGACGGCATCCTGGTGCAGGCGCAGCGCGATGACGACTACGACAACGCGGACATCACGCCGGACCGGGCGCTGTCCGAGCAGGCCGTGGCGCAGCTGGCGAAGTTGTTTGGTGCCGCGGGCTGAAGGTATGCGGTCGCGGCTGAAGCC
>Ga0310344_10000214_pt1 | contig 48088 bp, 31 predicted proteins | sample HC15DNA20200_MG_FD_203801 | JGI IMG/M metagenome (GOLD analysis project Ga0310344, IMG submission 203801) | Marine microbial communities from station ALOHA, North Pacific Subtropical Gyre - HC15-DNA-20-200_MG | ecosystem: Environmental > Aquatic > Marine > Oceanic | place: Pacific Ocean: North...
TTCCTGCACATGCACGGAGGCCCCTCCCAACACGACCTGTTCGAGTACAAGCCGCTACTAATTCGAGACGACAACAAGCCACTCCCATTTGCCAAGCCCGACGTGCAGTTCAATGAGACGGGCAACCTATTCAAAAGCCCGTGGGATTTTAAGCAGCATGGGCAATCGGGACACTGGATCAGCGAGCTGATGCCGAATCTAGCCGGCGTCGCCGACGACCTCTGCTTCATCCGGTCGATGTATGGCACCAACGCCGCTCACGGCGGCGCCATCCTCGCCATGAACACCGGCAGCGACCGGTTCGTCCGGCCGTCGATGGGCTCGTGGATTGCCTATGGTCTCGGCACCGACAATGAAGACCTCCCGGGCTTCATCACCATCTGCCCGTCCTATCAGCACGGCGGGGTCCAGAACTATTCGGCGGCGTTTCTTCCGGCCGCCTACAACGGCACAGCGATCGGCACCGCGCGGATGTCGACCGAGGACGCTACCATCGACTTCCTCAAGAACCAGGCGGTCGGCACCAACGTCCAACGCGCCGAGCTTGACCTGATCCAAAGCTGGCAGCGCCGTCAACTGGCGGAAACCGGACCTGATCTCGCGCTCGAGGGCCGCATCGAGTCCTATGAACTGGCCTTCAGGATGCAGACCGAAGCACCGGAACTGATGAGCATCGAGGGTGAGTCGGAGGCGACGCGTAAACTCTATGGTTTGGACGACCCCGTCACGTCCAACTTCGGACTCCGTTGCCTTCTGGCCCGCCGGTTCTCGGAATCTGGTGTCCGATTCGTCCAGGCCACGCACGGTCCGGATACCAAGTGGGACCATCACTCTGGCCTGATCACCGGTCTGCCGCAAAGCTGCGCCGAGATCGACAAACCGGTGGCCGGCCTGATCACCGACCTGAAGTCACGTGGCTTACTGGACGAGACGCTCGTTCTCTGGGGAGGAGAATTTGGCCGTACTCCAGGCGCCGAGGCAGGCGCGCGCAACGGACGGGACCACAACCCGCACGGCTACACGATGTTCATGGCGGGCGGAGGCGTGAAGCCGGGGCACAGCCACGGCCGTACCGATGACTACGGCTACTACGCCGTGGAAGACAAAGTGCACATCCACGACCTGCATGCAACACTGCTCCACCTGCTCGGGCTGGACCACGAGCGGCTGACCTATCAGAGTCAGGGGCGAGACTTCAGGCTAACCGACGTGGCAGGCGTCGTCGTAGACGACATCATCGCCTAACGCGAGCGGCGAAGGCCGCGCAAGAGGAACGCGGCGAAGGTGGCTGCAACCTCTTCGTCGGACTGTTTCGTTGGCAACCCGTAAAGCTTGTGCTGCGTGCCGTAGTGCAGCGGCAGCCCGAGAACGGCCGCCGTAAGCAACGGGAGGGCATCGTCCACGAACTCCCCCTCAGTCTGCCGCGCTAAGATCCACTGCTCAAGGAAAGGAAAGAGCGGGAACTCTAAGAGCCGATCGGACAAGCGGGTGTTCTCTTCAACACTCTGCTCAAGCCAGGCGAACAGCAGCATCCGCTGCATATCTCGGTGAATTTCGAGCCCCTCAATAATCGCCGACACGACCCTCTTCAGTAGCGCCTCATCCTTTCGCTCGGCGGCCAGTGCCCGAAGCTCGGCGATCAGCTCGTCCTGAGTATCGATCACCCGGCTGCTGAAGGCCTCGGAATGGAGCGCGTCCTTGGTCGGGAAATGCTTGAAGATAGTCGCCTCACTAACCCCGGCGGCATCGGCCAGCGCTCGGGTGGTGGTGCCGTTGTAGCCGCGCGCTCCGAACAGTGCGATGGCGGCGTCGATGATCTGATCGCGGCGCTGTTGGGCGCTCAGCCGCCGTCTGGTAACAGGTGCCACACTGGGAGTGTCCGCACTCAAAACGACTGGGGCGGGAGCTCCGGCACGTCGATCAGAACCCTCTGTCATTCGCTTATGCGAGAAAGTGTATCAGCAAGCCGCGCAACCTCCTTGGCTCCGCCGTAATCTGCGTGCCTGGAGGAGCGGCTGATCTGAGGGCGACTCCGGAGCCGGATCTACATGAACTGTTCAACAGCCCAAACATGCGGAATAGAAACCAGGTCTTCGGCGGCGACACGACCATCAACGACGAATTCGTCCACCGCATCACGATCAACCCAGGCCGGGTGCTCTCGCTCAGGCTCCAGACCTGCTTCTAGTTCGCTTGGACGGAACTATCGGGTAATATCGGCGACCGGTGACCTTCGGGTCTCCGGTCGTTTCCTTTCGGGATACCTTGGCGGGGGTGCAAGCCCCGCCCTACCAGGGCAGAAGCCTTATGCCGCTCGGCTGGGCTAGAGCCACTCTACAGAGGCAGAAGAGCCATGCGCACCAATCAGAACACGCTCGTCACGGCGCTCGCCGCCGCGTTGCTGGCACCGACCGTCGCCATCGCCCAGTCAGGCGAGATCACCCGGACCGGTTGGGGGAAACCGGACCTCAACGGCGTGTGGGACTTCAGGTCGTTGACACCGCTCGAGCGCCCTGAAGAATACGGCGATCGGGAATTCCTGACCGAGGAAGAGGCCCGTTCGATCGAACAAGGCGCGGTTGATCAGAATGTGGCGGCCGACACCGCGCCGGCGCAGCGGACCGAGGCAGGCGGCTCCATCGGCGCCTACAACCGGTTCTGGATGGACTACGGGACCCAGGTGGTGGGGAACCGGCGCACGTCGCTGATCGTCGATCCCCCCAATGGCCGGCGGCCGCCTCGGACCGAACAGGGCATGACCCGCTACGGCGTCGCCGGCTCATTCGGCGCCGCTCCGCTTGAGGGCCCGGAAGACCTGAGTTACTTCGACCGGTGCCTCGGCAATGCCGGACTCCCGATCAATCCACTGCCCTACAACAACAACGTCCAGATCTTCCAGACCGAGGACCACGTCGTGATGGTAGCTGAGATGATCAACGCCACTCGGATCATCCCAATCACCCACCGTCCGCACGGGACTCTCAAGCAAGCATTCGGGGACTCCCGAGGACGCTGGGAAGGTGACACACTGGTGGTCGAAACGACGAACTTCAGCTGGTGGCTCCAACTCGTGGGCAGCAGCCCAGAATCGCATCTGGTGGAACGGTTCACTCGGGTGGGCGACAACATCGAGTATGAGTACACGCTGCGGGACGACACCATCTGGACCGCGCCATGGACCGCGGTGCAGACGCTCCGGCCTAACCCTCTGCCGATCTTCGAGAACGCGTGCCACGAGGGGAACTACGCCGCAGAGCACATGCTGCACGGAGCCCGCCTCGACGAGATGGAGACCGCAAAGGAGGAATAAGTGCGTCGCCGCCGATCACACCAGAGGGTGTGCGGCTGTTTCGTGATCTGAACAGAGGCACGATCCGGGTACGCTTCCTGCTCCCGAAGAGCGCGCCGGTCACGTTCAAAGATGAGGAAGTGGCGCTCGGCACCCGCATCGCCAACAGCGAAGCAAAGAAGAAGTTAGACCTGGAAGACATGGTCTTCAACGGGCACCTAGAACCGTAGGCGAACCGCTCGCAGACCAGAGAGGCAACTCCCGTGACACTGACTAGAACCCTACTCGCCATTCCCTTCGCCGTACTCCTGCTGCTCGCCTCAACAACCGAGGCGCAGCCGTCGGCCGACTTCATCCCGGTCACCGACGAAATGCTGCAGAATCCGGCGGCGGAGGACTGGCTGATGTGGCGTCGGACCCTCAATGGATGGGGCTACAGTCCGCTCGACCAGGTCAACCGCGAGTCGGTCAACCAGCTTCAGCTCGTCTGGACCCGGACGCTCGCCGGTGGCAGCCAGGAGGGCACGCCTCTGGTCTACGGCGGCCGGCTCTACTTTCCCAATCCGAACGACCACCTCCAAACCTTTGACGCCGTCACGGGCGATCTGTTGTGGGAATACCGCCGGCCGCTGCCGGACGATGTCGTGCAGGTGTTGGGCGGTCTCGTCGAAGTGAACCGGAATGTGGCGATCTACGGGAACGTGATCATCGACACCGGTAACGACGACTACATCTACGCCCTCGACGCGGTGAGCGGTGAAGTGGTCTGGGAAACGGAGATCCTGGACTACGAGACAACGCCGGCCCGGCATACCTCGGGACCAATCATCGCGAACGGGAAGGCGGTGTCGGGTCGGAGCTGCCGTCCGAACGGTGGGCCCAACTCGTGCGTGATCGTCGCTCACGATGCAGCGACCGGCGAAGAAGTGTGGCGCAGGCGACTGGTACCAGCACCGGGAGAACCGGGTGACGAAACGTGGGGCGACGTACCGTTCGAAGAACGGGTGCACGTCGGCTCGTGGATGGTGCCCAGCTACGACCCCGAGCTGGATCTGGTCTACATCGGCACCTCGGTCACCTCACCGGCGCCAAAATTTATGCTCGGGGGCACCGAACTAACGCACCTCTACCACAACTCCACACTCGCGCTCGACGGTAACACGGGCGAGATCCGGTGGTACTACCAGCACGTCAACGACCACTGGGACATGGACCATCCATTCGAGCGGCTCCTGGTCGACACCGCCGTCAGCCCGAATCCAGAGGCCGTCAGCTGGATCAACCCACGCATACAGCCGGGCGAAGAACGGAAGGTGATCACCGGCATTCCGGGCAAGACCGGGCTCGTCTACACCCTCGACCGGGAAACGGGAGAGTTTCTCTGGGCCACGCCGACTGTGGGGCAGAACCTGATCAGTGATATCGATGGCGCAACCGGCGCCGTCAGCATCAACCCGGAGGTGGTCTTTAGCGCCCTCGGCCAGGAGATACTCTCTTGCCCCGGATGGCTCGGCGGCAAGGACTGGGAAGCGGGCGCCTACAGCCCCAGGACCAACACGATGTACTACCCGCTGCGCAACGTCTGCGCCCGAGTACTCTCGACCATGGAGGGCGGCCTCGCCATCTACCGTCTGGCGGCTCGGTTCCAGCTAGCCCCCGGAACCGACCAGGTGGGCACCGTCCGCGCGATCTCGGCAGAAACGGGCGAGACTGAATGGCTCTACGAGCAGCGCGCCGGTACCATGTCGCTGATGGCCACAGGCGGTGGACTGGTGTTTGGTGGGGACGTGAACGGGCGGTTCCGGGCGCTCAGCGACGAAACCGGTGAGGTGCTCTGGGAGGTCAACCTCGGAGCCCCGGTGACCGGCTACCCAGTAACTTACGCCGTCGACGGCCGCCAGTACGTCGCCGTCAGCACCGGCAGCGCCTCGAGCTCTTCCGGCTTCCTCCGTTTGACCCCGGAGCTGACCCCAGGCGTCGGCAATAACCTCTTCGTGTTTGCACTTCCGCCAGTCACCGGTCGTTGACCTCGTCCGACCGGCGACCTTACGGGCATTTCCGCTGGATGCCCGCGCAGCTGCCTTAGCCGCATGGCACTTCTCCGATTGCTTCGGACCTACCTTCGGCCGTACTACCCGCTCTTGGCAGGTGTGGCGATCTTCCAGATCGGGTCGACCGGGGCGGCGCTGTTTCTGCCAGCGCTCAATGCCGACATCATCGACCAGGGCGTCACGCTCGGCGACACTGGCTACATCACGCAGACGGGAATAATGATGTTGGCCGCAGCGCTGGTCCAGATCGCGGGCACGGCAGCTGCGGTCTATTTCGGGGCCCGGACCGCCATGGGCCTTGGGCGCGACCTGCGCGCGGCCGTGTTCACCCATGTGGGCACCTTCTCCCGCCGCGAGATGGGTCAGTTCGGTGCGCCCACGCTGATCACCCGGTGTACGAATGATCTCGGCCAGGTGCAAATGGTCGTGCTCATGACCTGCACCATGATGGCCAGCGCCCCGATTATGCTGACGGGTGGCGTCATCATGGCAGTAAGGGAAGATGCGACGCTATCCTGGCTGCTGCTGGTGACAGTGCCCGCCATGGTGGGCGGGCTCCGCTTCATCCTCGTGAAGATGATCCCCGCGTTCCGCGTGATGCAGCCGCGCATCGACCAGGTCAACAAAACGCTGAGGGAACAGATCACTGGCATCCGGGTGGTGCGCGCCTTCGTACGGGAGGCACAGGAGTGCGCCCGCTTCGATCAGGCCAATCGCATGCTAACCGAGGTCGCCCTCCAAGTGGGCCGCTGGATGGCGGCCATGTTTCCCGTGATCATCCTCGTCCTGAACATCTCAGTGGTGACGGTATTTTGGTTCGGCGCGCTACGGGTCGACGGCGGCCTGATGCAACTCGGTTCACTGACCGCCTTCATGGCCTACCTGGTTCAGAGCCTGGTGGCGGTGATGCTGGCGACCTTCATGCTAATGATGGTGCCTCGAGCCTTGGTAGCCGCCGACCGGATCACCGAGGTGCTTGACACCCACTCCTCGGTCTCCCCGCCGGCCACACCCGTGACCGACCTGCCACGCCCTGGAACGGTGACGTTGTCACAGGTCGACTTCAGCTATCCGGGCGCCAACCGGGCAGTGCTCGACGACATCAACATTGAGGTGGAGCCGGGGCAGACCGTCGCCGTGATCGGGTCGACGGGGGCTGGAAAAACGACGCTGCTTTCTCTGGTCCCGCGCCTCTTCGATGTGACCGGCGGCCACGTGGAAGTAGGTGGCGTCGACATACGCCAGCTCTCTCCCGAGATACTGTGGGAACGGATCGGCCTGGTACCTCAGCAGAGCTATCTCTTCTCGGGCACCGTGGCCTCGAATCTTCGCCACGGTAAACCTGACGCCACCGACGACGAGCTGTGGGCTGCGCTCGAGACCGCGCAGGCCCGGAACTTCGTAGAAGCGATGCCGCAGGGACTGGACACCCCAATCGCACAGGGCGGCACGACGGTGTCAGGGGGGCAACGACAGCGTCTCGCGATCGCCAGAGTAGTAGTCCGCCAGCCCGAGATCTATCTGTTCGACGACGCCTTCTCGGCCCTCGACCTGGCCACCGAATCCCAGCTCCGCCGTGCGCTCAAACCGCAGACGCACGACGCGGCCGTCCTCGTGGTAGCGCAACGTGTCTCTTCCATCATGGACGCGGACCAGATCGTCGTTCTGGACGACGGTCGCATCGTCGGACACGGCACGCACCAGGAATTGCAAACCGGCTGCAGCACCTATCAGGAGATCGTGCGGTCGCAGTTCGCCGAGGGTGAGGTGGTGTGAACGACTCCGCGCGATCGTCGGGCCGCCTGAGACAGACCGAGCGGGTCAAAGCCGACAGTCCCGGGCCGTCAGCCATGATCGCGCAGAAAGCGATCCGCTTCGTCCCGTCGGCTCGGCGGATGCTGCAGCAGTTGGGTCCAGAGCGGCCGAAGCTGGCCGCAGTTGTCGGACTCGCCCTGGCAAGTATGGCGCTGACGGCAGCAGCGCCCATTATCCTGGCTCGCGCCACGGACTTAGTGTTCGCAGGCGTGTTCGGCCGACAGTTCCAGACCGGTCTCACTCGTGACGACGCGATCGCGTCACTCCGGGCCGATGGCAGCGCGACCGCCGACATGGTGGCCGCAATGGAGCACCTCGTGCCCGGCCAGGGAGTCGACCTCTCCGCGGTCGCCGTAGTGTTATTGCTGGCGCTCGGCGTCTATGTGACGTCCGGTCTCCTCAGCTGGCTGCAGGGCTACCTGCTGAACGAGGTGGTGCAAGCCACCGTACGCCGGCTCCGCAACGAAGTCGAAGGCAAGATCCACCGGCTCCCCTTGGCCTACTTCGATCGACAGCCACGTGGCGAGCTCCTCAGCCGGGTGACCAACGACATCGACAACGTGGCCCAGAGTCTGAGCCAGACCATGAGCCAGTCATTAACGTCGCTCCTGACCGTGCTGGGCATCATCGGCATGATGCTGTGGCTGTCGGTTAGCCTGGCCGCCGTCGCGCTCATCGGTATCCCGATCAGTCTGGCGGTGACGGCGTTCATCATGAGACGCTCGCAGCGCTACTTCGTGGAACAGTGGCGCCGCACCGGGGCGCTCACCGCTCGCGTCGAAGAAGCATTTACCGGCCACGACTTGATCACAGTGTTCGGCCGCCGTCAGGAGGTAAACGCCGCCTTCGACCGCGAGAACCAGGACCTGTTCACGGCCGGCTTCGGCGCCCAGTTCATCTCCGGGCTAATCATGCCCACGATAATCTTCATCGGCAGCGTGACGTATCTGGCGCTAGCGGTGATCGGAGGCCTCCGTGTCGCGGGCGGCACAATGAGCCTTGGTACGGTGCAGGCACTCATCAGCTACGCCGGTCAGCTGACACACCCGCTCAGTCAGCTGGCGTCGATGATGAACCTACTGCAGTCCGGGGTAGCCTCGGCCGAGCGGGTCTTCGAGCTCCTCGACGCGGAGGAAGAAGCGGGCAATCCTGCCCCGCTGGCCGCTAGCAGCCGACGAGGACGGGTCGCCTTCGAGGAGGTCACGTTCAGCTATGTACCTGACCAGCCCCTCATCGAGGACCTGTCGCTCGTCGCCGAACCGGGCCAAACCGTGGCCATTGTCGGCCCGACCGGCGCAGGCAAGACCACCCTGGTCAACCTGATCATGCGTTTCTACGAGTTGCGAACGGGCCGGATTACGCTCGACGGCGTCGACGTAACCAGCATGCCACGTGGCCAGCTTCGAGGGCAGATCGGCATGGTGTTACAGGACACCTGGCTCTTCGAGGGCAGCATCCGGGACAACATCGCCTACGGTCGACCCGACGCGACCGACGAGGAAGTCCGACGTGCCTCAAAGGCGGCGTTTGTGGACCGCTTCGTCGGTCGCCTCCCGGAACGCTACGACACCGTCGTCACCGAAGACGGAACTAATCTGAGCGCAGGGGAACGCCAGCTGATCACGATTGCCAGGGCCTTCGTGGTAAACCCGACGCTGCTTATCTTGGATGAGGCCACCAGTTCGGTCGACACGCGGACCGAGTTGCTGCTGCAACAGGCGATGGCCGCGCTCCGTTCCGACCGCACGAGCTTCGTGATCGCGCACCGGTTGTCGACGATCCGTGACGCCGATCTGATCCTGATGATGCAGGAGGGCCAGATCGTCGAACAGGGCACCCACAACGCCTTACTCGCCGCAGGCGGCCCCTACGCGGCACTCTACGCAACACAGTTCCAGGCCACCGTCGCCTAAGGTCGTCGTCGGGTGGGGCCGCACACCGACTGTCGTGTCGCTGTCGAGAGCGTTCCAGACAGCTATCGCTTTGGCTCCGCCTTCTTCTTCGTCGACGGCTTCGGCTTGAGCGGAGCGACGTAATCGTCACTCCGGGTGAGTAGGGAGGCATTCAATGTCGCTCTTTAGGTAAGTAAACACTCACATGGAGTATAATGTTGACAGTTTATCCAGCATTCGTCCCTTCCGGGCACGATCTTAGGAGCCACAGATGCACGTCAGACATTTCTCGTTCGCCGCGCTGGTCGCGCTGCTGACTCTGGTCGCCACCCCGGCCATCGCTCAAGTGCCACGGACGCCGTGGGGCACCCCAGACCTCAACGGCCTCTACGACTACAGCAGCGTCACCCCAATGCAACGGCCCGAGCAGTACGCCGACCAGGAGTACCTCACCGAAGAGCAGGCCGCGGCGCTAGAGCAAGCCGCCATCGATCGTGATACGAACGCGCTGAACGCGCCGGTACGTCGCGCCGAAGCAGGCGATCTCGCCGGGGCCAACGGCCATGCGTGGCAGTGGGGTCTCGAGTTCGGCACCAAGGTGGTGGCCGACCGTCGGACCTCTCGCCTTATCGATCCGCCGAACGGACGCTATCCGGCCCGAACCCCCTCGGCGACGGCAGACGCGGAGCGCCGTCGCGGCTTCGGGGCCATCCTCCCGTGGGACGACTACCTGGACCTCGGCCAGGGCGACCGTTGCCTGGCGCTGCACGGTCTTCCGCTGAGTCCCCTGCCCTACAACAACCTGGTGCAGCTGTTCCTGACCGAGGACTACTTCGCGATCTATGCGGAAGCGTTCAGGACCTGGCGAATTGCTCCGATTACGGACCGGCCACACGGCACCCTCCGGCAACGGACCGGCGACCTGCGTGCCCGGTGGGACGGAGACACGCTGGTCGTGCAGTCAACGCTCTTCTCACACCAGCTGCAGCAGCTGGGACTGGCCGGGAGGGGGATCCGCAGCCTGACCGAGCGCTTCACGCTCGAAGAGGATGGCCTGATTCGCTACGAGTACACCACAGACGATCCCACCCGCTGGACGGCTCCCTGGACCGCCGCCATCTCACTGCGATCGACCGTGGGCCCACTGTTCGAGGTGGGGTGTCACGAGGGGAACTACGCGGTCCCGAACATCCTGCGTGGCGCGCGGGCACAGGACGGCACGCCAGATGAGGCTCCCGACGAGCCGGGCATCCTCTGCTGGGACTGCGAAGCCCGCTGACGCCATGTCGTTGCTCCGGCGTCATTTCGGCTCGCCCGGCGCGCACCTGCGATCGGTAGCCCTGATCGAAGGCTTCTCGTTTGTCCTGCTGGTGTTTGTCGCGATGCCACTCAAGTACGGCGCCGATATGCCGCTGGCCGTTCGCATCGTGGGTTCGGCCCACGGTGCGCTGTTCACGTGGCTCGGGTGGCTCGTGGTGAGCGGCATGCGCCGCCGGGGCCACTCGGTCGAATGGGCCACCCGGATTATGGTGGCCGCCTTGCTACCGTTTGGACCGTTCGTGATCGACCGCCGCCTCCGGGCGGAGGCGGCCGCCTCTGGAGTGGAGCCGGACGAAAAAGTCGCAGCCTAGCCCAGCTGCCGGCCGCCGTCGACCGGAACCACGGCGCCGGTCGTCGCGGTGAGGTCGGTGGCGACGGCCAGTATGGACCGTCCGATGTCTTCAGGGGTGGCCAGCCGACCGAGCGGCGTTCGATCGATCTGCCGCTGTCGCACTTCAGGCGCCCAGGTACTGGTGAACTTGGTCAGCACGAGTCCGGGCGCCACCGACACCACTCGAATCGCAGGCGCCAGCGCCCGAGCCAGCGACATCGTCATGTTGTCGAGCGCTGCCTTCGAGGCGCTGTAGGCGATGTTGCTACCCTCGGCCATCCGCGCCGCCAGCGACGACACGTTTACCACCACGCCGCCACCGTCGGACGCCAACAGCGCTCGAAAGGCGCGCACGGTCGCGAACACCCCCCGCACGTTCGTCTGCATGATGGCGTCGAAGAACTCATCATCGAGCGCGTCGAGATCTTGGTGCGGAATCGGCCGACTGCGCGCGGCATTGTTCACCAGTACGTCGAGGCGCCCCTCGGTCTCGGCCACCGACGCGGCGGCCCGGCCTAAGGCATCCGAATCGACCGCCGATGCCTGAATCACTCGATGTCCGTCTCCGGACAGTGCTTCGACCACCGCGGTGGCTTCATCGGCGCTGTCGCGGTGGGTGATGACGACACGGGCCCCTTCGGCAGCAAAGATCTGTGCCGTGGCGGCACCGATCCCACGACTCCCGCCGGTCACCAGCGCGACCTGATTCTTCAGCCGGCCCACAACGCCTGATCCCCTAGTTGCTCTGGCGAACGACCTCGACCACGTTGCCCGACGGATCGTCGGCGAAGAGCACACGGTCGCCGCGCTGCCGCACGGGCAGGCCGATGGCCTTAATCCGCTCGAGCACCTCGTCGTACTCGGTCGAGTAGATGGCCACCACCGGATGCTCGCTCTTGGGCTGGGGACCTGCGTCAGCGCCCAGGGGCTCGTAGAGCGCCACGAACATGCCCTCTCCGAGCTCGAGGAACACTTCGTCGAAAGTGGCGGTCACGATACGGTTATCCACCTTGGCGTCGAACACCTGGATGAACCACTCCTCCACCGCTTCCCGGTCGTCGACGATGAGCCGGGCGCCGGCGACGGACGGATCGCCGGCGGCCTCCACCAGCTCGATGGCGTTGCCGCTCGGGTCGGTCACGATCGCCAGCCGCAACCCGCCGTCAAGCTCGTAAAGGTTGAACGGCTGTTCCGCCGCCTCGAACCTAGCTCCGACAGCATCCAGGTCCGGCAGCAGCACCACCGAGACCGGGTGCGGGCTCTTCTTGACCGTCTCCTTCACCGTGTAGGCAAGCAGCCCCATCCGACCGTCCTCGCTCCAGCCCATGAACGGCTCCACGAGCCGGCCTTCGTCGACGTAGCGACGCAGTTCGGGCATGCCCACCAGATCCTCATAAAAGGTCTTGCCGATGCTCGCGTCTTCGACTGTGAACTTCGTCGTGGTGACGGTGTGCGGCGAGGTCTGCGCCGCGGCCGCCAGCGGCAACAAGAATGCAGCCGCCGCGCACAGCAACCGAGCAGGCCGGAAGTCTCGATACTTCATCACGTCTCCTTGCTACTGAATGGCCAGACGCACGACCTCGACCACGTTGCCGGACGGGTCGTCGGCCAGGAACATACCGGTGCCGAACTCACGGACGCGCAGGCCTCCGGCCTTGACCCGCTCGAGGACCCCATCGAAGTCACGGCTATAGATGGCGACCACCGGCTGGTCGCTCCTGGGAAACGCCGCCTCCACCGCATCCATCGGCTGATAGAGTGCCAGGTACATCCCCCCATCGAAGTCGAAGAACACCTCGTCGAAACCATCGGTCTGGATCCGCCGGCCAGGATCGACACCGAAGACCCGGACGAAGAACTCCTCCACTTCGGCCCGGTCGTCCACAATGAGCCGCGCACCCGACACGCGCCCAGGACCGTCCCGCTCGACGATCTCGATGGCGTTACCGCTCGGGTCCCGCGCGATCGCGAGCCGCACGCTGCCGGTCATCTCTGCCGAGTACTCCTGATACGGATGGTTCGCCGCCTCGAAGCGGGCCAGTACCGGATCGAGGTCAGACACGCTGACTACCGACACCGGCAGCGGGGTCTTCTCGATGTTCTCGTGCTCGGTGAACGCCAGCAGTCCAATCCGACCACCCTGCTCGTCGAACGCCATGAACGGCTCAACCAAGCCAGTGGTCTCGAACCGGTTCACCTCTTTCAGCCCAATGAGGTCCTCGTAGAAACTCTTGCTGGCGTCGACGTCGACGATGGTGAACTTGGTCGTACGGACTTCATGGGGGAATCCCTCGTCCTGAGCCGCGGCCGGTGTCGCCAGGGCCAGGAAAGCCAGGCCGATAACGGACTGTCTGAACATCGAGTGCATCTACCTCTGGCGGAACAGATCGCTCGCCACGATCCGGTGGATCAATGAACGGACTGGGTATCCGGCCTCTCGCTCCGCATCCACGATGGCGTCGATACCAACTCGGTCGGCGAACGCAGTGTCGGCCCCGGTCGAAAAGACGATGAGTTGCGACACCAGGTGACGAGCCACCGCGTCGAGCTCACGGTCGAGCAGATGCTGCTTGTAGTCCACGAACCCACTGAACGACATCCCATCTGGAGTCACGCCGCTCGGGTCGACCGATGGGCCGTCGAGATACGGGTTCCGGATAATGAACGACCCAAACTCCTTCTGACCACCCGAGATCCGGTAACTGGTGCGGAACCCGCCGATCGGGTCGAACGACTCCAGGGCGAACCCCGGCGGGTCAATGACCCGATGACAGTTAGCGCAGGTTGGGCTCTTCCGGTGCGCGTCGAGCTGCTCGCGAATGGTGGTGGTTCCCCGGGTATCCGGCTCGAGCGCGCCCACCTCGGCCGGCGGGGGCGGCGCTGGTCGACCGAGGAGGTTCTCCAGGACGAAGTTCCCGCGCGGGATCGGAGACGTGTTCGTACCATTGGCCGTGATCTTGAGTACGCTCGACTGACTGAGCAAGCCGCCGCGGGGACTGTCCGCCGGCAGCGGCACCTTCCGCATCTCCGTGCCCAAGATCCCAGGCAACCCGTAGTGCTCGGCCAACGGACGGTTCACAAAGGTAAAGTCGGCGTCGATCAGGTTCGCCGCACTGAGATCCTCGGCGATCAATTCGGACAGAAACAGCTGCGTCTCGGCCACCATCGCCTGCCCGAGCCGATCGTCAAACTCCGGATACAGTCCCGGATCCGGATTCGTGGCCGTCATCTCGTAGAGCCGGAACGCCTGCCCGAGAAAATCATCAACAAAACGCCGTGAACGCGGGTCGTTCAACAAGCGGTCGACCTGGCCGACCAGCACCGCCGGGTCTTGCAGCCGTCCGTCGGCCGCGAGCTCAGACAGCTCGCTGTCAGGGTGACTCCGCCACAGGAAGTACGACAGCCGCGTTGCCAGCTCGACATCGTCGAGGTGTGGTGAGGCCGACTCACCACTCAAATACAGGAACGACGGCGCGCTTAGCATCGCGCGCAGCGGCACCCGCACCGCCTCGAGGAACGACCGCCCGGCCTCGAGAACCGGGCGCGCCAGCGAGGCATACGTCATCACCTCGTCGACGTCGACCGGACGGCGGAACGCACGAGGTGCGAACGCCGCCACAGCGTCGACCACGTGCTCGAACGGCGCCTTCGTAAGCTGAACGTAGCCATCGCGATCGAACTCGACGCCGGGCAGCAGGTCGCGCGTGCTCCGAGGAGGCCAGCTCTCAAGCAACGGCCCCTCGATGGTCATCGTCTTGAAGGCAATGCCTTCACCCTCGTAGGTCTTCAGAACCTCCCGATAGCCCTGCGACCGATCCTCGAAGGCCAGAGCTGGGTCGTCATCGCCGTCCGCGTCGTCCGGGGCCACCCCGATGAGATGTCCAGGGCGGAGGAAGGGCGTAACTTCGACCGTAACGGTCTCGTCGTCGGTGAGGTCGAACCAGCCGATCAAGTCGTTGAGCGTGGAGGCAACCCCGGCCTTCAGCCCCCGGTAGATCTTCAGCGCCACCGGGGTCTCGGCCTGATAGCGATAAGCCTCGACGCTGACGCGGTAGCGGCCCGGATAGGGGATGGAGACGCCCTCAGCCTCGCTATGAAACGTGTAGGTCGCCCCATAGTCGAAGAACGCCACGTAGGCGTCGTCGAGTTGTCTCGCCATGCCCGCGCCAAGGCCGATCCTCTGGCTATGGCGATACAGACGCTCGGAGGTCGCGTAGTCGATCTCGTAGCGCTCGACCGGCGGGGGCGGTCCGGTAACAAGTGCGACATCCAGCACCTCGTCGGCCGCGGCCAGATAGCTTCGGACATGGAGCGGCGACATGCTCTGGTTAGCGGCGACGGTATCGAAACCGCCCGAATCGGCCTCAGCCGGCAGGGTCAGAGACAGCTCGGTACCTATCTCAGGGTCAACGCCAAGCAGATCGGACACGGTGTTCGCATACTCGAACCGGGTCAGCCGGCGCAGTGCCCCCCGCTGCTCGCCTCGGGCAACCAGGCTCGCCTCGGAGAGAGCCTGCCGAAGGGCGCCAAGGGCCGATTCGACCGACGCGGTTTTGGGCCGTGGAGCCGTTGACGGTGGCATCTCGCCCCGCTCGAGCCGTTCATAGACCTTCTCCCAGGTCCTGAAGGTCTCACGATCGGACAGGTCATAGCCGAGGTCGACCAGATTGAGGGGAGTGACCGTGCGCACACCGTGACAGCGGACGCACGACTCGCGCACGAGCGGGCCGACATCGTCTTCCAGGGGCTGGCCTGAGGTCGCCGCCGCTGCCATACCCAGCAGGCACGCGGCCGCCAATCCCGATCGGTGGAATCTCGCCATGTCGCTCATCTGTCGGTCTCGCGAAGTCGTGATCGTACCACGGGTATCAGATTCGCGACGCTAATAGTAACGGGTGAGATGCTCCCGCTCGAAGCCGACGATGTCGGCCTCCTGCCCATCGTGGAGCTTGGCCGCCCAGGCCGGGTCGGCGAGCAGCGCACGACCCACGGCAACCAGATCGAACTCGTCGCGTTCGAGCCGTTCGAGCAAGCGATCCATACCCGCCTTCCGCGCATCGCTTCCCTCGCGCGACATCACATAGTCGATGTCGAGGCCCACACTGCCCACCGTGATCGTGGGAAGGCCCGTGATCTTCTTCGCCCAACCGGCCAGGTTCAGCTCAGAACCGTCGAACTCCGGCTCGTCGAGCCGACGGGTACTGGCGTGGAGCATGTCGATCCCCGCCTCGACCAGTGGCATGAGCCAGCGGTCAAGCTCGGCGGGGGTCGTCGCCACCTTGTGGTCGTAGGCACCCCGCTTCCATTGCGAGAACCGAAAGATCAGCGGGAAGTCCTGCCCCACCGCCGTCCGCACTGCCGTAACGAGCTCGGTGGCAAACCGTGTCCGCGCATCGAGCGAGCCCCCGTACTCATCGGTGCGCTGATTGGTCGCGGTCCAAGAAAACGCATCAACAAGATAACCGTGCGCTCCGTGTAGCTCCACGCCATCGAACCCGATCTCGCGCGCAGCCCCCGCCGCCCGGGCAAACGACGCGATCGTCTCGTCGATGTCCGCGTGGGTCATGGCGTGCGGGATCTCGGCGTCGCCGTCGGGGTGGGACGGGTGCGGAATCGCTGAAGGTGCGAATCCCGGAAGCTCCGAATTGGGGGGGGCTGTGCGCGAGAGGCGCATCGACCCGGTGTGCCAGAGTTGCGGCGCGATCGCGGCGCCAGCCGCATGCACCTCGTCCACTACATGCCTCCAGCCAGCCAGTGGGACCTCGCCGAAGAAGGCGGGAACCCGGGACGAAACACTAGCGGCGGGATGGTCAGGATTCGTCCCTTCGGTGATGATGAGCCCCGTACCACCCTCGGCGCGTCGTCGGTAATAGGCGGCAACGTCTGGCCCTGGGGTCTGCTGTGGTGCGTGCGTTCGGGTCATGGGGGCCATGACCACCCGGTTCGCCAACTCACGAGCACCGAAGGGAAACGTACGGAAAAGCGGGGCGAGAGATCGGGTGGTCGTGCCCGCCAGGTCGGTCATCGTTACCGACGACGAAACAGATCGCTCTGGACGACCTCGTGAATCATCGTGCGCACCGGGTGCCCCTGGTCGCGACCGCTGGAGACGATCGCCTCAACGGTATCTCGATCGGCGAAGACCTGTTCGGCACCGGTGCCGAACACCAGCAGACTCGATGCCAAATGGCTGGCGACCTGGTCGACTTCGCGCTCAAGAAGCAGGTGCTTGTAGTCCTTGATACCGGCGAAGGCGTCACCGTCTGGCGTCACGCCGCTGGGGTCAACCTCCCCTCCCTCGGTAAAGGGAGCCGGCACCGACAGCTTGAATTCGCCAGCGACGTTCTCGCCTCCCGATATGCGATACCGCGTCCGGAACTGCCCGATCGGATCGAACGCCTCCAGAGCGAACCCCGGCGGATCGATGACCCGGTGACAGTTCGCGCACACCGGGCTGGTGCGGTGCGCGTCGAGCTGCTCGCGTATGGTTGTGGTACCGCGGGTGTCCGGCTCGAGCGCACCAACCTCAGCTGGCGGGGGCGGCGCGGGCCGTCCGAGCAGGTTCGACAGCACGAAGTTGCCGCGTGGAATCGGCGATGTGGTGGTGCCGTTGGCCGTGATCTTATGGATACTCGCCTGCGTCAACAACCCGCCGCGTGGGCTGTCTGGCGGGAGCGTCACCCGTCGCATCCGCGCACCAGCCACACCATCTACGTCGTAGTGCTCGGCGAGCCGGCGATTCAGGAACGTGAAGTCAGCATCGATTAGCTGACCGACCCCGAGGTTCTCACTAACCAGCTCGGCCAAGAACAGCTGTGTCTCCTGAGCCATCGCCCGGGCCAGGCGGTCGTCGAACTCGGGGTAGAGACCGGGATCTGGGCTCGTAGCCGACAACTCGTAGAGCCGGAAGGCCTGCCCGGCGAAGTCTCTGGTGAACCGCTCGGCCTTTGGATCATCGAGCATCCGGTCGACCTGACGGCGCAGCACCTTGGGATCGACCAGCTGACCGGCCCGGGCAGTATCGAACAGCTCCGCGTCCGGCATGCTGCGCCACAGGAAGTAGGACAGGCGGGTAGCGAGGCTGAAGTCGTCCAGCTCTCCGGGCGTCCCAGCGTGATAGAGGAACGACGGGGCGCTCAGCACCGCGCGCAGCGCCACCCGGACCGCCTCGAGGAACGAACGCCCCTCGGCCAGCAACGGTCGCCCGAGGTCGACGTAGGCATCGAGTTCGCCATCTTCGAGCGGCCGGCGGAAGGCCCGTGGCGCGAATGACTCCACGATGTCGACCAGGTGCTCGTCCTGTGACCGGGTAAACCGCGGCTCGCCGTCCTGGTCGAACTCGACCCCGGGTAGCAAGGCCCGCGTAGAGGGCACTGGCCACGAGTCGAGCAGAGGCCCCTCGATCGTCATCGTCTTGAGGACGATGCCACTCCCCGGATAGCCGTGCATCCCACCCCAGCCGTCGAACGGATCCTCAGGTGGATAGCCCCCACGCTCCTCCTCTGGCAGCCCGTCGAGCCCGGTGAGATCGCCGGGTGAGAAGCTGATCAGCTCTCCCGGCCGCAGAAACGGTGTGACCTCGATGGTCCGGGGCCCCGTGAGGTCGAACGAGCCCACCATCCCGTCGAGGGACGCCGCCTGGCCCGACATCCTCCCCCGATAGACCATCAAGTTGACCGGAGCGTCGGCCTGATACGGGTAGGCCTCCGCCGTCACCCGGTAACGGCCCGGATAGGGAATGGCCACGCCCTCGGTCATGCTGTGGAAGATGTAGCTCCCCACATCGAAGAACATCGCGTAGCCGTCGTCGAGCTCCTTCACCACGCCGATGCCTAGCCCCTTCCCCCGGCTTATCCCATAGAGATACCTGGAGTTGGCATAGTCGATCACATAGGTATCGACCGGTGGAGGTGGTCCCACGGCGAGCGCCGTGTCGAGTGCGCGATCGGCCACCTCCAGATAGGACTGGATATGAAGCGGCGACATGCTCTGATTGGCAGCGACCGTGTCAAACCCACCGGAGTCGGCCTCCGCCGGCAGCGTCTGACTGAGATCGGAGGCAATCGCCTCGTCGATGCCCAGCAAATCCTGGATCGTGTAGGCGTACTCCAATCGAGTGAGACGGCGCAGCGGCGTGCGCTGCTCGCCTTGCTCGGCCAGACTCCTCTCCGTCAGAGCGTCCTTCAACGCGGCAAGCGCGGCGTCGACCTGCTGGCCTTCAGCCGGCGGCGCCGCGGCGGGCGGCATCTCGCCGCGTGAGAGCCGGTCGTAGACCTTCTCCCAGGCCTGAAACGTCTCGTGATCAGTGAGGTCGTCGCCAAGGTCGACAAGGTTGAGTGGCGTGACCGTACGAACACCGTGGCATCGCACGCAGGACTCGCGCAGCAGAGGGCGGACGTCGTCCCCGAACGACTGGGGATAAGCCAGGTTGGGAACCAGAGCCAGAGCCACCAGCAACAACCAAAGACTCCTCATCGTGCCTCCTGCCGCCGCGGCTCCAGCGTCGCTCTATCGCTGACCAAATAGATCGCTCGCGACGACGCCGTGAATCATGCTGCGGATTGGATAACGGTCCGTGCGACCGGCATCCACGATCGCTGCGATCGCCGGCCGGTCGGCGAATTCTACCTCGGCGCCTGTCGAGAACACGAAGAACTCCGTGGCGAGGTGCCGTGCGACGGCGTCGAGCTCGGTCTCAAGCAACAGCGCCTTGTACTCCTCGAGCCCGGTGAACCGCTGCCCGCCAGGAGTGATGCCGCTTGCGTCCACCGCCGGACCTTCCGCGTAGAGAGCAGGCTGAAGATTCCCGTTCCCACGGTCGACGTCCGGTCCCCCTGACACCCGATAGCGGGTACGGAACCCACCGATCGGGTCGAACGACTCGAGCGCGAAGCCGGGCGGATCGATGGAGCGGTGACAACTGGCGCACACCGGGCTGTTCCGATGTGCGTCGAGCTGTTCGCGGATAGTCGTAGTACCCCGGGTGTCCGGTTCGAGCGCGCCGACCGCCTCAGGCGGTGGGGGTGCAGGCCGACCCAACAGATTCGACAGCACGAAGTTGCCTCGCGGGATCGGAGACGTCGTCGTGCCGTTCGCCGTGATCTTGTGGATGCTGGCCTGCGTCAGCAGACCTCCGCGCGGGCTCTCGGCCGGCAGTGTCACTTGGCGCATCTCGGTGCCGGTGACCCCCTCGACGCCGTAGTGCTCTGCCAGTCGACGGTTCAGGAAGGTGAACTCCGCATCGATGAGGCTGTCCACGCCCTCATCGGTCGCGATTAGCTCGGCGAGGAACAGCTGCGTCTCCTGCTCCATCGCCTGCCCCAAACGGTCGTCGTACTCCGGGTAGAGACCGGGGTCCGGACTCGTGGCGCGCAACTCGTTCAGCCGCAGTGCCTGCCCAAAAAAGTCGTGTACGAACCGCTCGACCTTCGGATCGTCGAGCATCCGTTCGACCTGCCCGGACAAGGTCTCCGGATCGGACAGCCGCCCCGAGTGCGCCAGCTCGAACAACACCTCGTCAGGCTGGCTCCGCCACAGGAAATACGACAGCCGCGTGGCCAGTTCGAAGTCGTCGAGCGCACCGGACGCCCCGGCCGCCCCATGGAACAGAAACGCGGGCGCGCTCAGCACCGCCCGCAACGGCACTCGCACCGCGTCGACGAAGGAGCGGCCCTCGGCAAGCAGCGGCTCGGCCAAGCTTGCATACGTTTCGAGCTCGCCCTCAGCCAGTGGCCGACGGAAGGCCAGGGGCGCGAACCGCTCGACGACGTCCACCACGTGCTCGTAGGGCGTCTTCGAGAGCACGACGTTGTGGTTCGCATCGAACATGATCCCAGACAGCAGGGCGTGCGTGCTCGGGGGCGGCCACGAGTCATAGAGAGGACCCTCGATCGTGATCGACTTCAACGCGATGCCTTCACCCTCATAGTCCCGCACGTGCTTCTCCGGAGCGAAGTAGTTCTCGGGCCGGTCTCCTGGAGGCGCCTCGTTGTCGAATGGCACCGGGGCAATCAGATCACCCGGATAGAGGAACGGTGTCACCTCCAACGTCCGGCTCTCGTCGCCGACTAGATCCATAGTGGCGATCAGCCGGTTCATGGCAGCGTTCACCGCGACCAGACGCCCCTGATAGAGCGCCAGCGTGACCACCGTATCGGCCTGAAACGGATAGGCCTCGACCGAGACCCGATAGCGACCGGGTGCGGGAATCTCGATCAACTCGGAAGCCCAGCCGGTATGGAATGAGAAGGTAGAGGCGCCCTCGGAGAAGGCAACGTAGGCGTCGTCGAGCTGACGGATCGCACCACACGCCCGGAAGTCACAACCTTCGAGCAGAGCCAGGTAGTCAGACTGTCGATAGTCTCGGACGCGGGCCTCGATCGGCGGTGGGGCTCCCACCTGAAGCGCCGCGTCGAGCGCAGCATCGGCAGCCGCGAGATAGCTCTGCACGTGCAGGGGCGACATCGCCTGATTGGCGGCCACGGTGTCGAACCCACCGGAATCAGCTTCGGCCGGCAACAGCTGCGCGAGCTCAGCCCCCAGTGCCTCGTCCACGCCGAGCAGGTCAGCTATCGTGAAGCCGTACTCTAGGCGAGTGAGCCGCCGGAGCGGCGTGCGCTGGCCGCCGCGGGCTGACAGGTTCGCGTCGGTCAACGCCGACCCGAGCGACGTCAACGCCGCGTCAACCACCGCCCGCGCCGGCTGGGGAGCCGTGTCCGGCGGCATCTCACCCCGCTCCAGCCGCTCGTACACCTTCTCCCAGGTGGCAAAGGTCTCGCGGTCGGTCAGGTCATAATCCAGATCGACTAGGTTCAGCGGCGTAACGGTGCGAACGCCGTGGCACCGGACGCACGAATCGCGTACCAGCGGACGGAGGTCGTGTTCGAACGGCTGCGCCGCGGCAACGCTCGCGAACAGGGCCAATAGCAGCGTGCGGAGAACATGGGAGTACATCGTTCTGACCAGTCTATATCTGTTCGCTGAACAAGGTAAGCATGTACTCACTTCAAGAATCGCAGTTCGTCGTTTAGCGCAGCGCGGACATACTATAGAGCACGGGGAAAGCTGATGACCTGTCGACTCATCGTGATCGCGACGCTCTCAACGCTGGTCGTGCCGGCACTCAACGCCGCCGACGTTCAGGAATTCCGGAAGGTGGACGTCTTCGTGACCGACGGGGGTGAAGACGAGAAGAAGCGGGATGCGCGGCTCGAGATCGACGCAGATGCCGGTGAGATCCGTCTCGTCGATGAAAAGCGTGGAATGGAACGGGCGGTCTATGCGGTTATCCCCATCGATCAGGTCACCGCACTGGCCTACTCGGTCGAAGAAGGCTCGCGTTGGGGTGGGATCGTCGGCACGCGCCCACGCACCCACTGGCTAACGATCCGAGCAGACGCACTCCAGCAGGGCGCGCTCAGAATGCGGCTCGACAAGGACAATCAGCAAGAACTCCGGTTCGCTCTACGCGCCGTCACGGGCCTCGTCGACGACCTAGCGTTCGGACGCTAGCCTCTCCACAAGATCCTGATCGCTGACTCCAGTCCGGATGAAGTGATCGACCATCTCCGGAAACACCACACCCTCGCTCGATCGCAGAGGAGTCTCTAACAACGGGCTCTTGGGCATATGGCAACTCGTACAGTTCTCGCCGAGCGCTGTCGCGCCAACGGTTGACTCGAGTGGATGGTCAGCCGCCTCGTGGCACTGCTGGCAACGGATGGCAAACAGCGCGTCGTTGCCACGTTCGTTCTGGTGCGGATTGTGGCAAGTAATGCACGACATGTCCGCGCTCTCCTGGAAGCAGCGGCTCAGACTCAGTTGCTGCATCTGATTGTTGGTATGGATACCCGGCCGACCGGCTGGGGGCTCGATGTAATCGGTCAAATCCTCCCCAGGGCGGAACGAAAAAGGTGCACGCGTCGGTGACGCGAGCCCGCCGTGGCACTGGCGACAGATATCAGTCAACCGCTCATTCGGTAACTGCCCCGGGTGGACGATGTGTCGGGCCTCACGGTCATCCGGCTGAGCCCGGTGGTAGGCGACATGGTCCTCGCCAGGACCGTGGCAGCGCTCGCAGGTGACCCCCAGTACGAACCCTTCGGGGAGGAAGCGGTGATTCATCAAATCGGCGCTCCTGGCCTCGAACCATGTCGAGTGGCACTGGAGACATCCACCGACCACCGGCCTCTTGAAGTCGGCCATCCCGTCCGGGTAGCCCGGACTATTCATCCACGAATCCGGCGTCGTGAGATAGGAGATCGGGAGCTGAAATAGCTCATCATCACGCCAGTACAAGTAGCTCTGCCCAATCTTGCCTGACCCCACGACGATGTCCATCCGCTCGGCGTGAACATCTCGACCATCAACGACGACCGTCTGGTAGAGACCGTCGGGACGAGTGTCCATTCGGTAGCCCAGCTGACGCACCCGGGTCGCCACCTGGTTACTCGGCGTCTCGAAGGTCCCCATGACCGTGTCGGCCGTGGCGACCTGAGAGGAATGATAGTGGGACGTCTCGACAAAGCCCTCATAACGGCCCGGATGGCACTCAGCGCAGGCCTGCGGACCCACGAACCCGGCCGAGCCAACTCCGCCGTCACCAACCGACGTGTCGCCTCCTTCTGGCAACAGGACCTTGCCAAGCAGCTCGTTGGAGGCGTAGCGCGCCCATGGATCCATTACCAGCACGGGGTCATTAACCGGCATGGCTAGCTCGGAATTCGAGCTCGTAGGGAGCTGAGGGGTCGGTGTCTGGACCGACTCAGACACCGCCGGAGCGCCCACCTGCTGGGACGGTCCAGCCTCGACACTGGCCGGCTGTCGGTCGCTAAAGAACGAGAACTGCCCAGTAGCAACCGACAAGAAGAGGATGAGGCCCGCCACCATGGCCCCGTACACCACTCTCCTAGTGGTCAACACCGAACGGTGTCCCACATCAGAGATAGAGCGAGCCCTCCCTTCCTGCCCTGGGCCACGCCCCCGTGTGCGACCGACCGGCTTCTTCCGTCGTCTCTTCGCAGTCACGATACCCAGTTTACTTGTGGGACGCGCCCTCCCGTTACGTTCCAGCCAGCCAGGGCTGCCCGGATCCCTGACGTAGGCGGGTCGTACCCGATTCAAGGGCGCCGCGCGCCCAGCGCTCGCGCGTCCCGTCTGGCCAGACGACTCCAATCCCTTCGACGACCTCTTCGCCTCCGTCGCCCAGTCCAAAGATCACCCGAGAGTCGCTCGCACTGAGATAGCTTCCGTCTCGGTGTACCCGGCGCCAGATCGGATCGGCATCAACCCTAAGCAGCGCAACCCGGGCACCGATACCATCGCGGCTGCTGTCGACGCCTTCGAAACGAAGGCTCAGTGACCCAGCCGGCGGGCCAGCCTCGTTCAACAGAAGCCGCACCGGGCCGTTGTTGTTGGAGACGACGATATCAACGTCCCCATCATTGTCGACGTCCCCGAACGCGGCCCCACGAGAGACCTCTACGAATTCAATCGCCGACCCGGCGTCACCTCGAACCTCGGCAAGACGGCCGTCACCGAGACCACGGAACAGCTGGTTACGTTGCTGGAATGGATACGGTGAGCCTCGACGCGATTCGACATTGCTGACCGCACCGTTGGCCACGAACAGATCCAGCGACCCGTCCTGGTCATAGTCGAACCACCGTGCGCCAAACCCCGTGTACCCGATACTCGCCGCACCCAGCCCCGAACGGAGCGTGTCGTCTCGGAACACCCCCTCGCGACCATTCACGTAGAGCGTGTTGGTTTCCTCGTCCAGATGTGAAACGAAGAGATCTTCGTCGCCGTCGCCATCAACGTCACCCGCCGTCGCACCCATCCCGCCTTCCGCATCACCGTTCGCGTTGTAGGCCGTGCCCGAGAGCAGGGCGACGTCGGTGAATGTCCCGTCCTGGTTGTTCTGCCACAACTGGTTCGCATTGCCGTCGTTGGCAACGTAGATGTCTGGCCAGCCATCGCCATTGAAGTCGGCGGCGACCACGCCGAGACCGCTTCCGAACGCCCGCTGGACGCCGGAACTCCCAGAGACATCCGTGAACGTGCCGTCCCCGGCATTGCGAAACAGACGGTCTGGCACGGGTGAATACGACAAGGGATTGCAGTAGTCGCGCTTGCCCTCCACGCCGTAGCACTCGGTGTTGTCGAGGACAGCGAAGTCCACGTAGTTCGTCACAAAGAGATCGAGTCGCCCGTCGCGGTCATAATCCAGAAACGACGCACTGGCACTCCAGCGTCGGTCGTCAACACCAGCGGCAGCGGTCACGTCGCTGAACGAGCCGTCTCCATCGTTCCGATAGAGCACGTTTCTGCCGAAAGCGGTCACATAGAGATCGGGGTCGCCATCGTTGTCGATATCGCCGACCGCCACACCCATCCCGTATTCCCTGAGTCCAACGCCGGCCTCGTCGGTCACGTCGACGAAACCAAGACGATTGGTCTCGGAGAGTTCGTTCCGGAACAGGCGATGCCCTGTTTCCTGGACGTCGTCCCCGGCCGCTGGCCCATCTGTCTCGGTTAAGCCCAGCCGCGTCCCTTGCAGCAAGTAGATGTCCAGGTCTTCGTCGCCGTCGTAGTCGACGAGCGCAACGCCGGCTCCCATAATCTCTGGGAGGAAGTAGGCGCCAGAGGCGCCGATGACATGGGTGAAATCGAGACCGGTGTCGAGAGCGACATCCCGGAACACGGGCGGCCCCGGGGGCTGAGGCGTCGGGGTCGCCGTCGAAGTCGTCTGTGCCGGGGGCTCACTCGCGCACGCCACCAGAACCAGCACGCCACACCCAGCTGCCAAGAACCTGAAGCCGCGCATGCCGCCCGGTCTCACTCCGCGGCCCGCGAGCCGAGCGCGAGCGTCCTCATCCCAAGCTGGGAATAGGACTCCTCGCCTTCGACGATGTGGATGCCGGTATCGATCGGGACATCGACGAACGTCTGGGTCAGACCAGTGGTGGGCCAGAACACCTCGATCCGCTCGATACGAGACACGTCACCGAGGCCGATGGTCTGACGGAGCGGATTGGCGCCAAAACTACCGCCGCTGTTCACATGGCGATAGATGGAGCGCTGGCCCTCCCCGGCCGCGTCAACGACGACCACTCGAATACGGGCGCCGACCGCCGAACGATTGGACCGCACGCCCTGCAGTTTGACGGTGACCCAGCGGTTCCCGAAGCCTGGGTTCTCGTACAGCGCATTGCCGAACCGATCGCCAGGAAAGGCTCCCCCCATCTGCTCGAACACGTCCTGGTCGCCATCGTTGTCGAGATCCGCGAACGCGACGGCGTGTCCCTTCTGCAGATGGCCGAATCCGCCCGAATAGGTGACATTCGAGAAACCACGCCCATCCTGATTGCGATACATCAGGTTCGGCATCACGGTGTGGTAGTCCGGATAGCCGGTGCCGAGGTAGAAGTCGAGATAGCCATCGTTGTCGAGGTCGCCGAAGTTGGCGCCCATGGCCGCGGCCGGCTCCCTCAGACCGTAGTTCTCGGCCACCTCCTCGAATCTCCTGTCGTCAGTCCCCCGGTACAGACGCGACATCGGGATGTTGACCGGCACACCCAGCGCGTCGGCCGCCAGATGCTCGATGTCGGCGGTGTAGGCGGAGACATACAGATCGAGACGGCCGTCGTTGTCCACGTCCCAGAACCAGGCCGGAAAACTCCCGATTGGCTCGGCCACCCCCAGACGTGCCGCCTCATCCACAAAGGTCCCGTCCCCCGTGTTCCGATACAACCGATTGGCCTGCCCGAAGTTAGACACGTAGAGGTCCGGCAGACCATCGGCGTCGTAGTCGCCCCAGACGACCGCCTTGGCGCGTGCCAGGTTCCTCACCCCCGCCGCCTCGGCCACATCGATGAAGGTACCGTCGCCGTTGTTGCGGAAGAGCTGACTGGGAGCGTAGACGGCCTGGGTCATCTCGTTGCCAACGTACAGATCGAGATCACCGTCGTTGTCGTAGTCGCCCCACGACGCCGTCTGGCTGGGGTAGTGCACCCGCCCCAACCCTGCGTCGAATGTCACGTCGGCGAACGTCCCGTCGCCGTTGTTCCGTACCAGGGAGTTGGGCCGACGACCGAGCTCGGCCTGCCACGCCCCGCGGGTGACGAGGAAGTCGACGTTGCCGTCGTTGTCGTAGTCGGCCTGGATGATGTTCAGGCCGCCATACAGCCCGTCGAGCCCCGCCTCGGACGTACGCTCGGAAAAGCTGCCGTCCCCGTTGTTCCTAAAGAAGCGAAGCTGTCCCTGGGTATCCCAGGTCGATACCACAAGATCAAGAAAACCGTCGTTGTCGAAATCATCGACGATCGCCCCGCCGGACATGTCGTAGGTCGCCAGCCCAAGTTTTGGCGCGATATTGTCGAAGCGAGGAATTGCCTCGGCCGATTCGAAGGCGGCCGGCGGAATCAGATAGGCCTTGGGCACTTCGTCCGGATACCCTCCCACAGTCATGTAGGCGATGTTCAGCAGCCAGCGCGTCGCGAAGTGCTGCTGGGTCGTCGCGTCGAGGGCGGACGCCGTCGGAGATGGGGCCGGCGCATGCTCGAGCACTTCGAGGAACGCGGTGATAGCCTGCCGGGCCGGCATCTGTTGGCTGTGAATCCCCCCCTCGCGGAGAGGAAGAATGCAAGCTTCGGCATTCGGATGCAGCACGCAGTTCTGGGTCTCGGCCAGTCGTAGATAGGCGATACCCAGGCGGTAGTGGTTGAAGTTGATCCCGACGCGGTTCTCCTCGGCGTTCGGTACCATGGCGAGAGCCTCGGTCAGCAGACGTAGCGACTCGGCCTCGTTGCCGAGACGTAACTCCTCCTCGGCCAGCACCATCATCAGCTGCCAGCGCTCGGCAGCAGGAGCCGTCGCGGGAAGCGCGCTGAGCTGAGATCGAAGCCGCATCGCCGCGCCGTCTCCAATATACGGGATGTCAGACGTGTTGGTCGCAACCAGCTGGAGCACGGCCAGCATCCGCTCGTGGCTATCGTATGGGGACCCGGATGACGGCGGCTGGGCGGCCACGGTATCGACACAGACAGCCACGGTGAGCAACGAGAGGGCACGCATCCAGCCCAACGCGATGCGCCGGCGCTTCGCGGGCTGGTCAGCCCTGCCACAGTCGAATCGGTCGATGTCGTCTGCCATCCCGAGTTCCTCGCCCGCCAGTACGGACGGTTCATCCCCGATTGTACGGCCCCACACGGGACGGTCAACTGGGCCCGAGACCTCCGCGCACGGGCCAGCGGGCGCCCTCAAGTTCATATAATGCGCCTGGCAACCATCGATGCACCATCACCTCTCAGCACTCAACGCCACCTACGTGGCGGCGGCCCTGCTGCTCGCGGCCTGTTCGTCCTCCCCCAGAAACGCCGAGGACGTGGAGACGCGGCAACTCTGGTTGGACCTCGCGGCGATGGTCGCCAGCCCCACCGAGTTCGGACCACGTATCGGCAGCGTGGTTGGGAACGCGCTCGACGCGGCGCAGAGCGCGCCGGACAGCGCGTCGGCGGTGGCCCAACTCGGCATGGTGCTCCATGCCTATGACAAGTTCGAGGGGGCGGCGAGATGCTACGAACGGGCCCTCTTCCTCCAACCGGATCAGTTCGCGTGGCTCTACTATCTCGGGCGCGTCAAGACCAGGCTCGGTGACCACGAGGGCGCGCTCGACGCACTGCGCCAGGCAGTCGGTCTCGATCCGTCGTATGCGCCGGCCGGTCTGCAGCTGGCGGACGTGCTGCTCTCAAGCGGCGCGATAGAGGACAGTCGGACGCGCTACGAAGCGCTGAGACGTGATCACCCCGCGCTCGTCCCCGCGGTCTACGGGCTTGGCCGGGCCCTGTCTGAGCTCGGTGACTCGGCGGCTGCCAGAGACCAGCTGACGCAGGCCGTCGAGCTCGCACCCGAGTTCGGAGCGGCCCACTACGCGCTGGGGCTCGCCTATCGCGACCTGGGCCAGGTCGAGGCCGCAGGTCGGCACATGGCGGTGGCGACCCGCACCTCTGGACGCCGCCCACCGGTCGACGACTCGTTGATGAGCGACATCCACGCCCTTCGAACCGATCCACGTTCGCGCGAGATGCAAGCGTTCCGCCTACAGCTCGAGGACAAAGTCGTCGAGTCGATCCAGCAGTACGAACAGGCCCTGGCAAACGACCCCGATCTCGTGCAGGCGCACCTGAACCTCATCAATCTCTACACCCGGACGGGACAGGCGGAACGAGCCGAACAGCACTACCGTCGCGTGGTGGAGCTGAATCCGAACCTTGCAGACGCCCACTACAACTACGCGACGCTCCTATTCCAGACCGGCCGGTCGGCCGAATCAGAGGCACCGCTCATGCGGGCGCTCGAGCTCAACGCGGCGCACTACGACGCCCGCTTCAGCCTGGGAGTGCTATACGAAGGTATGGGGCGCGTCGCAGACGCCATGAAACAGTACGAGCTCGCCCTCTCCGAACGGCCGAACGGCGTTGGCGCACATGTCCGCCTCGGACGGCTGCTCGTGCAACAGGGAGACGTAACCCGCGGCCTCGCGAGCATCGAGCGGGGTCTGACGCCGGAGTCACCCGAGACCCCCGTCTTCATGTATGAGCTAGCGGACTACAATGCGAGGCTGGGCCGCATGACCGAGGCAGAGCGCTGGCTTCGCCAGGCGCTTCCGCTCGCGCGCCGCTACGGTCTCCAGGATCTCGGCGCCGCCATCGAGCAGCAGCTCGCCCGGTAGGGCGTTCCCTAGGGGACCTTTCCATCTCTGGTCGGCACCATATTGATACCGGTGCGCGTCGTGAGCACCCGTACAGCCGGTCGGTCTGAGCTGCCCTCGGGCGGCATGTATGTCACGCGGAACTGATTGCTCATCAGTCGGTGTTTGCGGGCGATGTCTTCGGCCAGTTGGGGCAGGAGGACACGGAACCCATTAGGTGAGCTCAACCCTCGATAACCACCCCCGGTTGCCTCGGCGATGTCGATGCCCCACCGCATCTGTGGGGCCCCGGAGAACGACGAGTGGGCGAACATCATCGTGTGCACCGTGGCGGAGTTCGCGAGTAAGCGCTCCATCATCTCCCTGAACGGCCGGTCGCGGACGCGAGTGCTCCCCTCGGGGCCGTTGGTCGAGATCATAACGACGACCGGGAAGTACTCTCCGACCTCGTCTTCGTGCATCCGCTCCGCTTCTTCATAGAGCGCATCAAGATAGGTGGAATGGCCGTCGATGGCCGGGGACAACACTCCGATCGCGTCGGCGAGCTCTACCCGGTTGATGGTGTGCTCGGCCCAGAACTGCGGTCGTCCCCCGGTCGTGGCGATCGCCACTTCAACATCTGGTACCAACGCTGCCACGAAGCCCTCGAGTCCCTCACGGATGTCGTCCAACATCGGCCTGGTGTTGATACCGTTGTCAACAAACACGGTGACGCGTACCGGCCAGTCGATCGGTTCAAGGCTGAGCGTCTCGGCGAGCTCACCGTCCAATTCCACAACCACGTCCTCACGAGTCAGATCGGTGACCGGCACGCCATCGGCATCGGCAAAGCTAATGAAGAACGACTGACTCTGCGCCAGCACGACATCGCTGGTTCCGGCCACTCCCCAGGTGAAGAGGCCAACAGTGAGCAGCCCAGCGGTAAGACGTCGGCGGCACGAGTGATCTGTGGTCATCATGGGACTTCTGGTTTTCAATCGAGTCACTCTTCAAGGACCCGGATCAAGCAGTCCTGCTTCCACGATCGGCCCAGGTCGATGTTCCGGGGCGTCATCTCTCCAAGGGGTTCGACAAGGTTGTCCGGTCCTGTACAGCGCCAGATTCGCCGCCATTTGCTGCGCGACCGCCGGGTGCCCGGCACCGGCAGCGCCCGACATCGCCGCCCGCTGCCAGTCGACCGCCTCGAGAAACTCACCTCGCTCAGCAAACGCCATCGCGATCGTCTCGGCCACGGCCGTGGTGGCGCCGTCCGCGGTCAACGGCTGGACCAACGCCAGCGCCTCGGCGCCGTCGCGCACCATCGGGTCTGGCGACGCCGCCAACAGTCGCGACAACGCCTGCCGGAACGCCTGCTCCCCAGGATGATGCTCCAACGCCTCGCGCAAACGCGTCACGGCGTCGCGATGGCGCATCAGGCGCACCAGAGCCATCACCTCACCGAAGCGCGCCTCAGCCCGACCAGGGTCGAGCTTGAGCACCTGCCCGTACGAGGCGAGGGACGCGTTGACTTGGCCCGTGCGCCGAAGCGCATCGGCCAGCCTAAGATGAGCTTCGACCAAACCCGGGGCGTGCGTCGTCGCTAAAGTGAAGTGGTCGATCGCCTCGGGATCGCTCCCACTCCGCTCGAACAGCGCACCCATTTCGAGATGCGCCAGGGCCAACTCCGGCTCCAGACGCACCGCCTCCTCGAGTTGCTCGAGTGCGAAGCGCGCCTCGCCCACCCTGTTCAGCGCCAGGGCAAGGTTCAGGCGCAGCGCCGACACGTCTGGCGCCAGCTCGACCGCGCTCTGGAACTGCCTCACCGCCTCGGGCCAGTTGCCGAGCGAGCCGGCGTACAGTCCGAGATCCCAGAAGGCCTGCGGGCTTCGCAGCGCCGTGTTGACGTCGGCCATCAGCGGATCGGGCACCGTCACTGCCACTCCAGCGCCGACCGCTCTGCCGCTTCGGCCGAGGTGTGCCTCTGCCCGCTCGAGGTCGCCGAGCCCGCGATACGCCATAGCCAGCGGGTAGTGCACCATCGTGGCACCGGGATTCAACTCAAGTGCGGCCTCCAGGCGGCTCACCGCCTCCTCATGGTTCCCCATGGCGCCAGCGGCGCGACCCAGCTGGAACAGCACGGACTGGGTGTCCGGATGCCGCCCGTCGGCGTCGGCTAGCAGCAGCTCCGCGGCTTCTGGCTGACCGAGGTCGATGAGGACCTGCCCGAGCCACACGAGTGTCGGGAGATCACCTGGCCGTAATCGCAGCACCTGCTCGAACTGCTCCACAGCCTGGGTCAGCCGCCCGGTGGTCTTGTACACGTGCCCCAGATAGTAGGACCAGCGAAACACGTCTGGCGCGAGCCGCTGAGCATTGCGAAAGCAGGTCTCCGCCTCGACCAGATACTCACCGGCGAGCAGGAGAGTGCCCAACTGTCCGTAGGCCGTGCTCCGATCCTCGGGCTCAAGCGCCAGCAACGCTCGATGGGCCTCGCGTATCTGCTCCCGCACCGACGGATGCATGCTTTCAAGATCGGGGAGCACGACCGCCACGACGGACGATTCGGCGGCCTGAGAGACGGCGTAGACCGCGATCGTGCCGACGATCGCCGCGCCCGGCGTCGCCAGCAGCAGCCCCGTCAGCGGGAGCGTCCCTAATCGCATGGGATGCCGGCTCATGGCTGGCTCTGACCGGTGCCCTCGGTGAGGGTCAGCCACCGGTTCACCGAAATATCCGTCCAGACCTCTTCACGTCCACCAGGCCAGATCACGCGAACATGGTCGACCGTCGTCGCCTCGCCCAGCCCCACCAGCACCCTGGGATCGTTGGCCGAGGCGTAGCTCCCGTCGGCCCTTGCCCGACGCCAAAGCGGAGCGCCCACGTCGCGGAACACACCGACCCGCGCACCCAGCATGTCGCGAGGCCCTGCGCCACCGACCAGCCGCAACCCGACCCACGGCCGCTGGTGACCGACCTCGTTGATCAGCAGCCGTGCCCGACCGTTGTTGTTGGTGACCAGTACGTCCACGTCACCGTCGTTGTCCACGTCACCGAACGCGGCGCCTCGACTCACTCCAGACAGCTCGAATACGACGCCAGCCCGGTCGCTGGTCTCCTCGAACCGGCCGTTGCCCAGATTGCGAAACAGTTGATTGGGCTGGGCCAGTGCTGGCACCCCCGCCGCCGGTGACGACGCGGACGAACTCTGGCTCGAGAACCGCTGATGCTTGGCCTGCACGGCACCATTCGCTACCAGCAGGTCGAGCCACCCATCGTTGTCCAGGTCCACCCAGGCGGTCCCGAATCCGGTATAGGCCAGACTCGGGCCGCCGAGACCGGTCTGCACGGTCCGATCCTCGAACAACCCGGCACCAGTGTTGACATAGAGAGTGTTGGTCTCCGTCGTCAGGTGCGTCATGAAGAGATCGTCGTCACCGTCGCCGTCGAAATCGCCGGCATCGACCCCCATACTGCCCTCGACCCGACCATCGCCGTTGAACGCCGTACCAGCCAGCAGCGCGCCGTTGCGAAAGCTCCCGTCCTGCTGGTTGATCCACAGCTGGTTTGGCGCGGCGTCGTTCGCCACGTAAAGGTCCTGCCAGCCATCACCGTCGAAATCCGCAGCGACGACGCCGAGCGCGGGACCGAACTCACCGGCCACCAGAGCCTGGGTCGTCACGTCGGCGAATGTGCCGTCGCCGCGGTTACGAAACAACCGATCGGACACAGCCGCGTAGGCCTGCGGTCCACAGTAGTCCCGTTCCCCCGTACGCGTCAGGCATTCGGGCTGGCGGGCGTCGAGATCGTGCTGGAGGTAGTTGCCCACAAACAGGTCGAGCCAGCCGTCACCATCGAAGTCCACGAATGACGCCGACACACCCCACCCCGGGTTCCCCATGCCGATCCGGTCCGACACATCGGTGAAGGTCCCGTCGCCGTTGTTGAGGAACAGCTGATCCGGACCAAGGCCGGTCCGATAGAGGTCGACCCAGCCATCATTGTCGACGTCGCCCGCGGCGACGCCCATCCCGTACGAGCGCACGTCGAGCCCACTCGCTTCGGTGACATCTCTGAATTGCAGTATGCGTCGCCCGTCGCTATCAACGGACAGATCGTTCCTATAGAGGCGGTCCGTCAACGGAGTGGTCTGCGGCGGAAGAAGCGCATCGTCGAGCGTTTTACCCGGACCGAGCATTTGTCCCTGAATGAGATAGATGTCGAGGTCACCGTCGTTGTCCATGTCAAACACCGCGGCGCCCGGGGCCAGGAGTTCACTCACGTAGAGCTCGCCCGACATCCCATTGAAGTGCACAAAGTCGATGCCAACCGCCTCGGCTTGTTCGGTAAACCAGACCTCGCCCACGTGGGGTGCTGCGGGCTGTGGTAACGCGTCGGCAGCAACCGCGAGCAGTAGCCCGGCGGCGAGACCGCGGCCGAAAAACAAGAGACTTGGCATGATGCGCGCGCAAAAAAAACGCCGGGGAGCCTTTCGGCTCCCCGGCGTTTCATGTTACCCCGGAAAAACGGCTCTAGAAGTAGGTCTGCACCCCGAACGAGAGCACGCGCCCAGGCTCGATGTTGATAACCCGGAGGAACTCGGGGTTCTTGACTCCACCGCCACCGAAGGACCGGTTCCGGCTCGTGACCCGAGCCTTATTGAAGATGTTCTGGGCGTCCATGTAAACACGCGCCCGAACATTACCTCCACCCATCGTGATGACCTTGGAGAACCGGAAGTTCGTCTGTGTCCGATACGGCTCGAACTCAGTCCCCGGCTCGATCAAGCCAACGCTCAGAGTTGGAAGCGTGGCGGTCGTGTCCCCCAAGTTGATCAGACCAGGGAAATCGGTCGGGTCGAGGGTGTAGCTGGCCTGGATCTCCTCGCCAGGGAACACCTGGAAGATACCGGAAATCATCGTGTCGAAGGGCAACGGCAACCCACCCGACAGCTTGGCCATCGGCCGATACGGCGTGGTGTAGTTACAGAACCGCAGAGAGTTCGGGTTCTCTGCAATACCGCTCTGGCAGAAGTTGTTGGTCGCCGAACCAGCGGTGACGCTGGCGGTCATAAAGCCGCCACGCCAGAGTTCACCGTCGACGATGAGCTCGAACCCGTTCCACGTCCTCCAGTCATTCGCCGCCCCGGTGAGGAGGTCGTTCCCCGTCAGGATGTTGAGATCCGGGCTGGTGGTATAGATCGGCACCACAACATTCTGCGCCTGAGATGGCAGCTGCGGGTCGCTCGGACCGGTCCACGTCCCTGCCAGCGACCAGTCGGCCGCGGAGGTGTTCAGGTTATCGGTCCACCGGAAGTTGCCGTAGCTCCGTCGGTGCCACATTCCGCTAACCGACCAGCCAGGACCAAGCTGACGCTCGATGCCGGCCGAGTACTCCCAGTTGGTGTTCCGCGGCGCATCCGGGTCAAGCTGAGTCTGGATGGTGCCGGTCCCAAAGTTCGGATTGTTCGAAGGCCCAACCTCGTCGAACTGCGGTGTCCCATCAGGGTTAAGCGCAGTGCCGTCGTAATTGAGGTCAGTCCACGACCGCCAGTCGAGTGCATAGGCGTTGACCGGGTTGAAGCCCTGGGTCAGCCCGGTACCGTGGTACTCAACGAAGCGCCCCGCGGACATCTTCACCGCAGTCGAACCGTCACCGAACAGGTCATAGGCGATACCGAACCGCCCGTTGAAATTCTTCCAGTTCGGCACGTTTTCAATGATGGGGTCAGCAAGTGTCAGCGCCGGGGTCCAGAGACCCTCGGGACGGGTACCGCCCGGAACTGAGTTATTGAACCAGTCGAACCGGAACCCACCATTGATCGTCAGTCGGTCTAGCGTCCAAGCATCCTGCACATAGATGCCACAGTCGCAGTTCATGTTGATGTTGCTTTTGCTGGTCCCGTTAACACCCACCAGGATCCCGATCGGCCACCCGTTGAACGCGTAGCCCGAGAAGATCTCCCCTGGCGGCGTGTAGGAGAGGGAGGTGTTATTCCGGTCGTACTTGAGGCCCGCCTTGAAGTTGTGCGAGCCGGTCACGTACGACATCGACGCGTTGACACGGTGGTGATAGTCGATGTTGTGGTGGTTCTGGAAACTGCTCTGGGTAACAGCACCGCTCGCGACGTCAGAGATCTGCATCCGCAATTCGCCGTGATCCATCGGCCGCGTGTTGATGTGGGCCTTCTGGTATGCGAAGTCCGCCTCCAAGAGCAGCGCATTCGTCACTGGTGCGGTCCACCGCGTGCTGACGAGCAGGTCCGGGCTATCGCCTTGGTAGGCTGACGCCGGGGAAATTTTACCAAACACGCCAGACGGCATAGCACGGCTATACGGCGTGTTCTCGTGCATCATATTGATCGCGAACTTGTGCCGTTGGGTGGCCTGCCACGTCAAGCGGAGGCTCTGCTGATTCGGGGTCTGCTGATTGAAGGCCCGCAGATCGTCCTCGGTGACCGAAGCCGGCGTCGACGGTTCGTTCAGGTCAAAGAACTGGTCGAGAATAAAAGATCGCCTCTGCCCGGTCAGGACCGAGCCAAAGAACCAAAGCTTGTCTCGAACGATCGGGCCCCCAACGGCGGGGTTGAGATTCCACTGGTAGTCGACCGGCGCGAACGCGAAGCCCTGCTCTTCGAGGGCCGGACTCAGGTTGTTCGACTGAAAATTCGAGTTCGTGCCGTCAACGAAGACGTTATAGGCGAACGTGTTTCCGCCCGACTTGGGGACGACGTTGGTCCGCATCCCACTTGTAGCGTACTCAGCGGACTGCGACGCGACGTCGAAGACGACTTCAGTGACCTGCGCCTCGTTGGTGACGCCGCCAATGCCGCCGCCCCACTCACCGCGGCCTTGGAGCTGCGCTCCAGTCTGCACGCCGTCGATGGCAGGCAGGCCGTCCAAAGCATCCGATCCGTGTAGTTCGGGACGCCCACCGTAGGGTCCACCGATAACCACACCAGGCACATACTGGGATGCCTGATAGATGTTAGCTGCGCCCGGGAGAACGTTCACCCGGTCGGCAGTCAGCACCTGCTGGTTCCGCGTGCTCCTCACGTCGACGAGGGGCGCGGCGCCCCGTACCGTCAGGGTTTCAGCAACGGCGCCGACGCCGAGTTCGACGTCGAGATCCGCCACGAAGGCACCCTGCAGCGTGACCCCCTCGCGTACGACGGTGCCAAAGCCCTGCAACGTGAAGGTCACCGTATATTCGCCCGAGGGCAAGTTGGTGACGAGAAAGTTTCCTGATGCGTCACTGAACGCCTCGCGATCGGCGAGGAGTGCCGGACTGGTGACGTTGACCGACACGCCTGGGAGCACGCCCCCAGTATCGTCGACAATTCTGCCTCCGATGCCGGCGTCTTCCTGAGCCCAGCTTGCGGACGGTGCCAGCACGAGGCCGGCGATGACGAGCACGATAATTGCGCCAATGTTCCTAGGCATATCCCTGCGTTTCCTCCAGGGCCCCTTGCAAACGGGGCGATCCTGTCCTTGTCAGACAGACGTCGACAGCTGAACTGTCAGGGTCGTTCGTTTAGCGAATTTTTAACACATTCATCAAAGAGAAGGCAAGACGCTGCCACTTCCACGGAATAACAAGCAAGATTCAAGCCATGCTTGAATTTTTCCAACTAACCCCATTTTCAGCCACATCTCTACCGTCAACCTACTATCGGTCGTTCAACTGTTTGAATTTACCCTCCAAGCACTTGGATGTAGTCCGACGCAGTGAACAATCCTGAGAATGGCCCTCGACGACGCAACACCGAGCTCTCTACGGAATGTTCCCGTTCATGGTCGGCGTCATATTCACTCCGGAGCGTGTGGTCAAGACCCGGATGGCCGGCTGGTCGGACGCCTCCTCCGGAGGCGCAAAGGTTACGCGATACTGGCTGCTTACTAGGCGGTGCTTCCGGGCAATATCTTGGGCCAACGCCGGCAGCAGGGTCCGGAACCCATTGGACGAGGTCAACGCTTCAAAGGTACCACCCGTCGCTTCACCGATACTTTGCCCAAGCTGGCCCTGGTCGCCCCCTTGCGCGATGCCCCCGGCGCTGATGATGGCCCACATCTTGGTGTGAACGGTGGCGCTGTTCGCGAACAGACGTTCCATCATCTCCCTGAACGGCCGTTCTCGCACCCGACTGCTGCCCTCTGGACCATTGGTCGCAACCATCACGACAATCGGGAAGTACTGCCCTTCCTCGTCCTCGTGCATCCGCTCCGCCTCTTCATAGAGCGCGTCCACAAACATGGCTGCACCTTCCATGTCCGGCGCAATCGTACCGATGGCATCAGCAAGCTCCGCTCGATCGGTCGTATGCCGGGCCTGAAACTGTGGTCGTCCGCCGATGGTCCCGATGGCCACCTCAACGTCGGGCGGCATTTCTTCCAGGAAAAGCGTGACCCCCTCGCGCATGTCGGCCAACGCGGGCACACTCGCCACCCCGTTATCGACAAAGATAGTGACCCGTACCGGCCAGTCGATCGGTTCGAGATTGAGTGTCTCGCCATGGACTCCGTCCACCTCGATGACCACCTCATCGGCGGTAATGTCGGTGACGGGGGTACCGTCGTTGGCGTCGGTAAAACTTACGAACAACGACGGCGACTGGGCAAACGTGACAGGTGCCCCAAACAGTACAAGCGTCAGCGTCAGCGCACTCGAAAAAGCGTTACGGTATGTATTGACGTTCATATCAGGTGTCTCAATTACGGAGTCAGTTAGCCACGCACTACGGAAGCGCCGAGAGCGTGGCGGCCGCCTGCGCCCCTTCCGGAGAGTCCGGCGCCAATTCGATCACCGTCCGGAAGAAGACCTTAGCGCCCTCCATGTCCCCACGATTCAGTGCAACCATCCCGAGCTTGAAAACGGGCGTCTCCCAAGTCGGGTCAGCAGCCGCTGACTTCTCGTACCAGCCGGCGGCGTCGTCGATGTTGCCTTGCTGGAACGCCACCTCGCCCAAGTTATAGAGGTCCTCTCGCGACGCGTCGCCCCCGGCGGACGCCAGATCGCCGGCGGCGTCGAGATCACCAGCCAGCAGCCGCGCCCGGACCATTTTTCGCTCGACCGCCTCGACCACGTCGGCCTCCGGCTCGGTCGCCAAGAAGAGTTCGTATGCCGCAAGGGCCTCCGCGAACTGCCCAAGTGACCGATAGGCGTCTCCGCGGTCCTCATGAAGCATGGCCATCTGCGGCCAACTCTCCAACAACTGGTCGTAGCTGCTGATGGCCGTCCAATAATCACCGGCGTTATAGGCATCGTCGGCCGCAGTCAGCTGCAGCCTGGCCTCTTCCCGTTCGGTGTCCTCAGCGTCACCGAGCGCCGCATCGACGGTCACATTGGCCTCGGTCTTGAGGCGAGCCAGATGGAACTCGACCGGATCCTGGCACTTCTGCACCTGGGTCTCCGTGCAGGCGTACGACTCTCTGGCCGTCCCCTGGGTTACCTCGATCCGGAGCCGCACGTCGCTGAACCCCTCGGCAGAGGCAGTCACGTTCCAAATGCCACTGCGAAGCCAGTTAAGGTTGAAACGCCCGTTGTCAGAAACGTCGGCTTCAACCGTGATGGCCAGTGTCTCTTCCGTGATGCCGTCAGCCTGATACGCTGGAGGTTCAGCTGTCACTACAGCATCCGGGACCCCGTCTCGGTCCCCACCCTCGATGAACACCCACCCTCGGATGACGCCTTGATCATCCTGGGCCCGAGCCGGTACTGCACCAAGGGAAAGCGCCACAACTGCAACCAGCACGAAACAAATTAGGCGGTACACACTCATAGGAACCTCGTTATGCAGCTCACACCTCTGTAGGGGAAAGTATAACGTCGACCCGGACAGACACACCTGGGTCAGCGCGTTTTGAACAGGTCACTGCCAACGATCCGCTGAATCATCGTGCGCACCGGATGGCCTTCGGTGCGACCGGCATTAACGATGCCGTCGACCGCCGCACGGTCGGCGAACGCGATCTCGGCACCGGTCGCAAAGATGAGTAATTGCGACGCCACGTGACCGGCCACCGCGTCGAGCTCGGTGTCGATCAGCAGTCGCTTGTACTCGTTGATGTCCGCGAAGCTGTCGCCCCCTGGGGTCACGCCGCTCGCGTCGACCCGCGCTCCGTCCGTGAAAGGCCCGGGCACAATGAAACCGTCGAAGTCCATCGCCTCACCCGGCACGCGATAGTTCGTCCTGAACCCGCCGATCGGGTCGAACGACTCCATGGCGAACCCGGGCGGGTCGATCACCCGGTGACAGTTCGCGCACACCGGGCTGCTCCGGTGGGCGTCGAGCTGCTCACGGATGGTCGTCGTACCGCGGGTATCCGGTTCGAGCGCGCCCACCTCGGCGGGCGGTGGCGGCGCCGGACGCCCCAGTAGGTTCGTCAAGACGAAGTTGCCCCGGGGAATCGGTGAGGTCGTGGTGCCGTTGGCCGTGATCTTGTGGACGGCGGCCTGGGTCAGCAGCCCGCCTCGCGGGCTCCCGGCCGGGAGGTCCACCTTGCGCATCTGCATGCCGACGACATCCGGCACGCCGTAGTGGTCGGCCAGCCGCCGATTCAAGAACGTGAAGTCGGCGTCGATCAGGGCGCCCGCCCCGAGGTTACTGGCGATCAGCTCACCGAAGAAGAGCTGCGTCTCCCAGGCCATCGCCTGGCCAAGCCGGTCTTCGTATTCCGGATAGAGCCCCGGGTCAGGCGTGGTGGACCGCAACTCGTAGATCCGGAACGCCTGGCCGGCGAAGTCGTTGACGAACCGCGAGGACTTCGGGTCGTCCAGCATCCGGTCGACCTGCGCGATCAGCGCCGACGAGTCAGACAGCCGGCCGTCGCGGGCCGCCGCGAGCAGCGCCTCGTCGGGCACGCTTCGCCAGAGAAAGTACGACAGCCGGGTGGCCAGGTCGAAGTCGTCGAGCTCGGCCGACGCCGACGCCGACGCCGACGCGCCGTGAAAGAGAAAGGCTGGCGCGCTGAGAATGGCGCGCAAGGGCACCCGCACCGCCTCGAGGAACGGCCGCCCCTCTTCTATCAGGGGACGCGCCAACGAGGCATAGGCCTCGATCTGCTCATCGCTCAACGGCCGGCGGAACGCGCGCGGGGCGAAGGCCGCCACGACGTCCACCACGTGGGCATACGGCTCCTTGGTCAGACGGACCTGGTGGTCCTCATCAAACTCGACCCCGACCAGGAGCTGACGCGTGCTCTCGGGCGGCCAGGCGTCGAGGATGGGCCCCTCGATCGTCATCGACTTGAACGCCACTCCTTCGCCGGGATAGTCCTGGATGAGATCGATGTAACCGTCGGCGGGGTCCGCCGGTGCGAGGGTGGCGGGATCGGCGTCCGGGGGAACATCGGTATCGATCGGCGTCACGCCGATCAGGTCGCCAGGACGCATGAACGGCCTCAGCTTGACCGCCGTCGTCTCGCCGGCCTCCAGATCGTAGGCGCCGATCAGCTCGTCGAGCGACGCCGCCACGCCCGCCAGCTTGCCGTGGTACACCATGAACCCGACCGGTGTCCGGGCCTGATAGGGATAGGCCTCCACGGTCACGTCGTACCGGCCGGGATACGGGATGGCGATCCCCTCCGACATGCTGTGGAACGTGTAGGTGGAGGTGAAGTCGAAGAACTGCACGTAGGCGTTGTCGAGCTGCAAGACGCTGCCGAGGCCGATCGCTCTCGCGTTGGCGATGCCATAGAGATACTGCGAGACACCGTAGTCGACGTGATACAGGTCGACCGGCGGCGGCGGCCCGACGACCAGCGCGGCGTCCAGAGCGGCGTCAGCGGCGGCGAGATAGCTCTGGATATGGAGCGGCGACATCGCCTGGTTGGCGGCGACGGTGTCGAACCCGCCCGAGTCGGCCTCGGCCGGCAGACTCTGGCCCAGCTCTTCGCCGATCTTCTCGTCCACCCCGAGCAGATCCGAGATGGTGTAGCCGTACTCGAGACGGGTCAGCCGGCGCAGAGGCGTGCGCTGATCACCGCGCGCCGTCACGCTCGCGTCGGTCAAGGCCAGCTTCAGCGAGGCGAGCGCGGCGTCAACAACCGTTCCGTCAGGCTGGGCCGCCGTCGACGGGGGCATCTCCCCTCGTTCGAGCCGCTCGTAGACTTTCTCCCAGGTCGCGAACGTCTCGCGGTCCGACAGGTCGTACCCGAGATCGACCAGGTTGAGCGGGGTGACGGTGCGCACCCCGTGGCAACGCACGCACGACTCGCGCACAAGCGGACGGACGTCTTCCTGCAGCGACTGGGCCGTCGCGGCATCGGTACCCGCGAGCACGCCGACCAGAACAAGACCTACGACCCGGTACATGGATTGAGCCTCTCTAGGCTATTGAGAGATAACGGACGCCGGCCAGGCGATGCCTCGACGGCGCGAACGGATATGAACGTGCGGGCGGGGCCAAAACCCCGCCCAACAAGATCACTCACCCCCAGGTGAGGGTGCTCTTGCTCTGGCTGAACTGATCGGTTTCCACTCCGACGTTCTGCAGCAAGGTAACGAACAGGTCGCAGAGCGGAGCGTTGTGCTCGCCCTCGTGGGCAATGTGCTGCCCGTGCGAGAAACCGCCGCCGGCGACCAGAACCGGCAGGTCGACAGGCGTGTGCGCGTTGGCGTTGCCCAGGTTGCTGCCGAAGAGCACCGTCGTCTGGTCGAGCAGCGACCCATTCTCATCGGTCCGGCTTTGGAGATCGTCCATCATCGTGCCGAACGCTTCGACGATCTGCAGCTCGATCTTCTTGAGCTGCTCAATCTTGCCCGGGTCCTGGCCGTGGTGCGACAGGCTGTGCTGGTCCGAGCTGACGCCTTGCACGGTGGGCACGACGCCGTGGTCCTGGATCATCATGCTGACGACACGCGACGAGTCAGTCTCTAGAATCAGCGGGATCAGGTTGAACATCAGCTTGATCCGCCCGATTAGGTCGGCCGGATTCGGCAGGTCGGTCGGCTGCTCGGCACCGACGACCGGCTTCGCCCGCGTCTGCCAGGCCTTGACCTCGCCCAGATCCTGCTCGGCGGTGCGCACCGCCTGGTAATAGGCATCGAGCTTGCGCTGGTCGGCCGCGCTCACCCGCCGCCGCAACGCGTCAGTCTGCGTCTTCAACCGGTCGAGTATGCTGCCGCCGTCCTCGAGACTCTGAGCCTCGCGTTCGAGCTCCTCAGGGGTGCCCTGCAGGAATAGCTTCCGGAACAGCTCGGCCGCACTGGCTTCGGCCGGCACCATGGCGCCACTGGTCGTGAACGACTGGCTTTGTGCGGTAGCGGTGCCGAGCACGATCGACGGGAACCGGGTGCTGTAACCGAACTGGTTGGCCGCCACCTGATCGATCGAGATGGAGTTACGGAAGCCGTCGAGACCCGGTCGACGTGCCGCAGTTAGCCACGTGATCTCCGAGTTGTGCGGCTGACGCCCGCTCTGCTCTTCGTGCGAGAGCCCCGAGAACAGCGTGAAGTTGTCACGGTGTTGCTCGATGAGCGACAGATACTGCGTGGCTTCCCACCCGGCACCTGTCGTCTTCGGGAACCAGGAATCAGAGTAGAGCCCCAGCGTGCTGCAGATGTTCACCATCCGCTTAGGTGACGCGGCCGCGGCCCGTGCCAGCGCCGGATGCATTGACTCGAGCACCGGTAATGCCATCGCGACGCCCGAAGCGCGCAGGAACGTACGTCGATCAACTGACATGGTCATCTAATTACTCCTAAAGAGGTCGCTCTTCACGACCTCGTGGATCATACCCCGTACAGGATACCCCTCGTTGCGCGTCGCCGTCACGATCTCCTCCACTCCGTGACGATCCGCGAACTCCACCTCGGCCCCGGTCGAAAAGACGACCAGCTGGGATGCCACGTGATGGGCGATCTGGTCGAGGGCACCGTTCAGCAACAACCGCTTGTAGTCCCGGATGCCTGAGAAGCGATCCCCCGCCGGGGTCACGCCACTCGTGTCGACCACCGCCCCCAAGGTGTAGGGCCCGGGAATCTCAAACTCTCCGCCGTTGCCGTCAGGAACGGTCAGCATGCCGCCCGGTACTCGGTACTGATCGCGAAACCCCCCGATCGGGTCGAACGACTCCAAGGCGAAGCCGGGCGGGTCAATCTTCCGGTGACAGCTGGCACAGACGGCGTTCGAGCGGTGCGCGTCGAGCTGTTCACGGATGGTCGTCGTGCCACGCGTGTCCGGCTCGAGCCCCGCGACACCCGGCGGTGGCGGAGGCGGGTGCTGCCCAAGGAGGTTACCGAGCACGTAGTTGCCACGCGGCACCGGCGACGTGGTGGTACCGTTGGCCGTGATCTTCAGCACGCTCGCCTGTGTGAGCAATCCACCACGCGGGCTGTCAGTCGACAGCGCTACCTTCCGCATCTGTTGCCCGTCAATCCCGTCGATACCGTAGTGTTCGGCCAGTCGCCGGTTCAGAAAGGTGAAGTCGGCAGCGACCAGACTGTCCACACCGGCGTCGGACGCGATCAGCTCGGCGAAAAACAGCAGACTCTCTCGCTCCATCGCCTGGGCCAATCGGTCGTCATACTCCGGATAGAGCCCCGGGTCGGGCGACGTCGCGCGCAGCTCATACAGCCGAAAAGCCTGTCCCGCGAAGTCTCGTACGAACCGTTCGGCCTTCGGGTCGTCGAGCATCCGCTCGACCTGGGCGGACAGCACCTCCGGCGACGAGAGCGTCCCGTCGGACGCCAAGGCCGAAAGCTGCTCATCCGGCATACTCCGCCAGAGGAAATAGGAGAGCCGCGTAGCGAGCGCAAAATCATCGAGCTCGCCCGATGGCGTCGTGTGGTAGAGGAACGCAGGGGCGCTCAGCACCGCGCGCAGCGGCACCCGCACGGCCTCCGCGAACGGCCGCCCTGCGTCGAGCAGCGGCTGGGCCAGACTCGCGTAGGCGTCGAGTTCACCCTCAGCCAGCGGACGACGGAACGCGCGCTCGGCGAATCGCTCGACGATCGCGACGATGTGCTCGTAGGGTGCCTTCGAGAGCACAACATAGCCGTCCTCGTCGAAGTCCACGCCCATGAGCAACGCTCGCGTGCTTGGAGGGGGCCAGCTGTCGAACAGTGGCCCCTCGATCGTCATCGACTGCATGACGATGCCCTCGCCGCGGTAGTCACGCGCGTGGCGCTCTGGCACGAAGTAACCCGACGGATCGTCCTGCGGAAGATAGTCGTGATCCGCCAGCGTCGGCGCCATCAGATCACCGGGCCGCATAAACGGGGTCACGGTCAGTATCCCGCCGTCGTCGCCCACTAGATCCAGTTGCCCGATCAACGCATCTAGCGAGGCGGAGGTTCCGGCCATCCGGCCGTGATACAGCGCCATCGTCACGGGCGTGTCGGCCTGGTAGGGATACCCTTCGAGACTAACTCGGTATCGCCCGGGATAGGCCACCGAAAACCCCTCCGACAAGCTGTGGAACGTGAACGTCGCGGAGACGTCGGAGATCATGGCGACCCCGTCGTCCTGTCGGAGAGTGGCCCCGCAGGCCAAGAAATCGCAGTTCTCGAGGCCGGCGAGAACTTGGGAGTGGGTGTAGTCGATCACGCGATGCTGCGTGGCCGGAGGTGGTCCCACCACCAGTGCGGCATCCAAGGCACGGTCGGCCGCAGCCAGGTAGGACTGCACGTGCAGCGGCGACATGCTCTGACTGGCGGCCACTGTGTCGAACCCGCCCGAGTCGGCCTCGGCTGGCAGCAACGAGGCCACGTCCGCAGCGACGGCCTCGTCCACCTGCAGCAAGTCTTCGATGCTGTAGCCGTACTCCAGCCTCGTCAACCGGCGGAGGGGCGTCCGCTGCGCACCGCGCACCTGGAGATTGGCGTCGGTCAACGCGGTGTCGAGCGACGCCAGCGCAGTCGTCACCGCCTCGCGGTCAGGCTGTGGGGCAGTCGCCGGCGGCATCTCACCCCGCTCGAGCCGCTCGTAAACCTTCTCCCAGGCCGCAAACGTCTCGTGGTCAGTAAGGTCGTAGCCCAGGTCGACGAGGTTGAGCGGCGTCGTCGTGCGAACGCCGTGGCACCGAGCGCAGGACTCACGCACCAGCGGCTTCACGCGGTCTTCGAACGACTGCGCAGACACCGGCGGGACCAGCGCGGCCGCAACCGCCAGACCGAGCACAACTCGCCAGAAGAGTCCTATCGTCACTATGTTCGAACCTTCGCTTTTCGACACGAGGTGAGTATGCACTCACCATTCTACCACTAGCGACGTAATTCCGCCAAAACATCGACGGCTACGGCATCCGGAACGCATCGCTGAGGCTCAGTTAAATCTTGACTGTGTCGCCATCGGTCAGTGAACACCAGCGCTCGGTTAATCGGGTCAACCCTCGTCATTCCGACACCAGCGTTAGATACGCCGGTCGTTTGGGTTTATTCGCCCGACGACGGGCGGCGGGCCGATCAAGCGCTGGGGACCCTTATGCGGCGCTTCAATGACTGCTGCTATGCATATCGTGCGACCTGCCCGCTTCGTACCAGTCGACCGGCGCAGGGACAAACCCGCCGGGCCCCGTGTAGGTGGTGGGCACCTTCGGCGATCGCCTCGTGGATCGGACCGGTAACGGGCACCGACAACGTCTCAGCAGGTACGACGACAGAGCCACCGTCGCATCTTCAGCCCAGATGAAGGAACGCACCCCGCTGGCGCCTGCTATGATCGCGACATCGTGGCAAACCCGAGCCGGAATGTCGGCCCGGTGGATACTGAGGAGTGGGCAGATGAGAACTCGCGCCAACTGGCTGATCGTCGCCGTTTCCGCCGCCGTCATCGTGTCGGCGCTACCGGCCACCGCTCAGATCGATCGGGTCCGCGATCCAAACTGGACGACCCCCCGGCTGCCCGACGGCCAGCCTGACCTACAGGGCCAGTGGGGCAACAAGACCATCACGCCGATCGAGCGTCCCGAGAGCGAGACCCGGGCATATCTGAGCGACGAGGACATGGCTGCGCTGAACCAGCGGCGCGCCGATAGCGAGGCGGCCAACGACGCCCGGCCTGCCCAGCGCACCGAGGCCGGCCGTAACGTCGGCGGCTACGGCAGCTACTGGCTTGATTCCGGTGACACGGTGCTCTCGACCGGACAAACCTCGATGGTGGTGGATCCACCGACCGGCCGCGCGCCGGTCAAGCAGTGGGCACTCGACGCCAAGGCCTGGCGGCTGGCCAACGAGGGCGACACCTACGAGAACATGAGCGTCTGGGACCGCTGCATCTCCCGGGGCGTGCCCGGCTCGATGCTGCCGGCGGGCTACAACAATGTCTATCGCATCTTCCAGACACCGGACCACATCGCCATCTTCCACGAGATGATCCACGATGCTCGGGTCATCCCACTCTCGGACGGGCCGTTCATCGACAACCGGATCGATCAGTGGATGGGGAACTCGCGCGCTCACTGGGAGGGCGACGTGCTCGTAATTGAGAGCGAAGGCTTCCACAACCGGGGCTGGATCGCGTCGAGTTTCGCCGGTGGCCGCCTGAAGGGCATCCCCACGAGCACGGCGCTGCACGTGGTGGAGCGCTACGAGCGCGTGTCCGAGAGCACGCTGATGTGGGAAGTGACCATCACCGACCCGAACGTCTATGACGCGCCCTGGACTATGTCGATGCCGCTGACGGCCGAGACGGACTACCAGATCTTCGAATACGCCTGCCACGAGGGCAACTACGCGGTGCCCAACGCGCTGAGCGGCTCCAGGTATCTGGAAAAGAACCCTACTGACGAACAGTAGCTCAAGGCTTAGGGTGGCCTAGGAGCCACTCGACCACGAGCGGCGTAAAGTGCTCGGAGAGCTCTGGCAAGTGTGCTCCGTCGGCGATCGACCAGAGTTCGGCCGACCCGCCCGCCGTGCAACCGCTGGCATGGCGGGTCACCGTCGTCTCCATCCCGTCGACGCTGCTATCGAGGTCCAGACGGCCAGCGTCGACCCCAGCACCCGCGCAACCGTTGCGTGCCGCCCAGTTGGCCACCGACTGCTTCGCCCCTGGATAGGCACTACCCTGAATCTCGCCGCCGTCGTAGGCGATGGCAGTGTCACCGGTACCGTGAATCTGGAGTACATGGACCGGGTGGGGAGGTATCTGGCGCTCGCCCGCTTCGTCGGCGCCGGCCAAGCTGGCGATAGCCGCGATGTCGGCACCACGTTCGTAGGCCAGCCGATGCGCCATGAACGCGCCGTTCGAGTGGCCGAGGATAAACACCCGCTTCTCGTCGATGGTGTAGTCCTGTTTGACTGCGTCAATCAAACCGCTGATGTAGCCAACATCGTCGAGGTCGGCCCCCTCCCAGTTGCAACAGGCGGCTGAAGCGTTCCAGAACTGCGGATTACCTTCACCCCGCGACGGCGTGCCGTCTGGGGCCACCATCACGAACCCGTAGCTGTCGGCCAGATCCGACAGTCCCATGTACTCGTCCTGACGGGCCCCGGTGTTGCCATAGGTGTGTAGCAGGACGATGAGCGGCGCGGCGACGTCGGCGCTGTAGCCGACCGGTACAGTGACGGGGAGTGCGCCACGCCCGCCATCGACGGTCTGGGCCTGAGCCGGAGCGATGGCGAGAAGGGGAACGAGAGCGATCACGGCAAGCCTGACGGTACGCATGGGACGTTTCTCCTCCGGAGCCCGAGACCAAAGTGTCGACCAAGACGCCTCACTATACGGGAGGCGAATCCGGCGCACAACGGCCGACATTCTCCTTG
>Ga0310344_10000215_pt1 | contig 47981 bp, 46 predicted proteins | sample HC15DNA20200_MG_FD_203801 | JGI IMG/M metagenome (GOLD analysis project Ga0310344, IMG submission 203801) | Marine microbial communities from station ALOHA, North Pacific Subtropical Gyre - HC15-DNA-20-200_MG | ecosystem: Environmental > Aquatic > Marine > Oceanic | place: Pacific Ocean: North...
TGATCAGGTTGATAAGTTGGTTGCTCGCATAGAATCGTCTCAAGGTTCAAAAACATCCGGTGATACCCTTCCACCAGAGAAGAAGAAGGAAATACTTACCTTATACAGCCAGGGTAAGTTTGAGGAGGCCTTGGACTTAGTAACAGAGTTGGATCAAATATCTTTTGACGACCCAAATGTGCCGAATATTTATGCTTTGATTAATTCTGAACTAGGAAACTATGAATCAGCTGTTGAGGGTTACCAAAGGGCGATTGCTCTTAAGCCTGATTTTGAGCAAGCCTATTCCAATATGGCCATAGCTTTGCATAAGCTAGGTAAATATCAAGAATCTATCACGGCGTGTAACAAAGCACTTGAGCTTAATCCCGGCTTTGCTTTGGCGCATAATAACCTTGGGATGACTTTAAACATACTTCGTAGGCATGAAGAGGCCATTGCTAGTTATAAAAAAGCTATTCACTATAAGCCTGATTTAGATACAGCATATTATAATCTGGGTAATGCTACTAATGCATTGGGGGATAGCGATGGTGCAATCGTTCATTATAATAAGGCAACTGACCTGAATCCAAACTATACCGAAGCGCACACTAATTTAGGAGTTGCGCTCTCAACTCTTGGTCGGTATGAGGAGGCAGATAAAAGTTTTAGTAGGGCTATTGAACTTGATCCTGATCACAGGGCAGCTATTTCAGGTAAGGCTAGAGTGCTACTGCGATGTGCTAATTACAAAGACGGCCTCCCAATGTTGGAAAGAGCAGAGGGTAAAATTAGATTTGAAGTCGATAATGGCATAAGTTTTAAAGGCGGTGTTTAGTTTTGAACAGAATCAGTCTAGAAAAAAAGGGTGATTACCCAAATTTTATAGGTTCATGGTTCATAGAGCCAACGTCTTTATGTGATGAGATAATTGATTTCTTTGAATCTAATCAAGAAAAACAGTCGGTTGGTACATTGGCTAATGGTACTCGGAACGATAATGTTAAGAAAACAACTGATATTACAATTTATCCTTCTGACACGAAACTAGAAACATATAATTCGATTAATAAATATATTGAAAATCTATATGATTGTTACGTTGATTATCTCGCTATATGGCCTTTTCTGAAAGATATTTTACCCAGCGTGGATATAGGAGCCTTTAATATACAGCGCTATTATAAGGGAGAACATTTTCAAGAAGTCCACACGGAAAGAACATCAATGAATACACTTCATCGCACTCTGGCATGGATGACTTATCTGAATGATGTTGAGGATGGTGGCTCAACTTCCTTTCATCATTATGATTTAGATGTAAAACCAGAAAAGGGTAAAACTTTAATTTGGCCGGCTGACTGGACGCACGCCCATTCTGGCAAGGTCGTAAATTCTGGTGTAAAGTATATAATAACTGGCTGGATGCATTTTACCGAAACTTGAGGAGAATGCATAACTTTATGGTCCTAATGAATTTGTTCGTTCTTTAAGCCGGCAATAAATCGAAAGAGACAATTATTCGTTCTCCTTCGTTTCTTATGGGGATAGTGTAGTGATAAAGTGATGAAGGAAATAAGACTATGTCTCCGGGCTTAGGATAATAACGGACTTTGGGAATATTTTCATTAATCACAACGTAGTCAGGACCTAATAATGAAAACTCAATTGCACCCTCATCTCTATTTTCTGATTCAACTAATTGTAAATAGATTACCCCACTCAACCATCCACTAGGATGTATATGGGGCGTGTTATATCCATCCTTTACTAGTCTAGTCGACCATCCGTATAATGAAAGATTTTCAGGCCAGACGTCCATAAACACACAGCTATTAGATTTAAATTTGTTGTAGTAGAGCTCTATTTCTTTTTTAATAATTTTTTCTAAACCTAAAATTTCACCACATGAATTACTGAATAAATTTCCTGTAGTGTGAAAACCCTTTTGAGCTGATTTTTTTCTGAGAGCCCAAACTTCAGGCTCTTTTTTTAACTCCTCGAGTAAATCATCAATAAATTTTTGGGTGTTTTTTTTGTAATCACTCAAACTATTAGAATAGATGAAGTCTAGAGGGTTTTCACAAAAGGGATGAATATTTACTTCATTTATTTGATCATAAGTAAATGAGCATACGGCGGCTACTTCAATATTTTTCTTATATTTATCTAGATTGCCCTCTACCCTTTGTTTAAATTTATCGTGTTTTCCTTGGGCGTGTAGGCATAGCAATAATTGAGAGAATGCTCTTTCACTGCCAGCTCTATCAAAGGCGGCAATAGCATCATCATATTTTTGAAGTTCATAATAAATTAAACCAATAGAATGGTTAGTTGATGGAAGATCAGGATCCATCTCTAAAGATTTATATAGATATTTAAGGGCAGTTTCAGTGTCCTTGACTTCTGCGTATAGGACACCCAGATCAAAAATCCATAGAGCGAAGTTGGAATTAAGCTTAATTGCACGTTGGTAACATTCGATTGCTTGAGTTAAATGGTTTTTTTCAGCTAGAGCCGCGCCTAGATTTGCATGTGCATGCGCATCGTCCGGATTGAGCTGGAGTACATGATTATAAACTTCAATAGCCTCTTCAAGCCGACCTTCTTGGAATAATACTATCCCCAGATTATTGTGCGCCACTAAGAAGTCTGGACTCAGCTCAATTGCTCGCCGGTAGTTATCTATTGCAGCTGCTGTATCACCTTCTTTTAGATAAGCAGCACCTAAACTGTTATATACCCTCGGATTATCGGGTGTTAGTTCTAGAACTCGTTTATAAATCTCTATAGCCTCTTTGGTGTTTCCCTTTTCATGTAATGCTGTTCCAAGGTTAATATATCCCGCTGGGTAGTTTGGATTAAGATTTACAGCTTGTTGGTAATTCTTTATGGCCAGAGTAATGTCACCTTTTTCCTTATAAGCTACACCTATACTATTATAACTTTCTGCATCCATAGGATTGAGATTGATAATTTTTTTATAGTTTTCAATAGCTATATCAAAACGACCCAAGCCAATATTTGAAGCAGCTAAAATTTTAATAAGAGAAATATCTGAAGAAAATTCTTTTAATAGGGTATTACACCTTTGAATTACTTCTTCAAAACGGCGCTCTTTGTATAAAGAATAGAGCGCCGCTAGCTTTTCTTTAGATAAAGTCATTATCCATACCTAAACGCCTCTGATGGTCTCATAGTATGAGAACAATTAACTAAAATAAAGGTAGCTTTTAATCTGATAAATATTTTTTACAAGTTAAACATAAAAAAAAATAACATCTGTATCTTGAAAGTTTTCTTCTTCAAGAATACCAATATCTTTAACGTTATCTGGAGAGGTGGCAGAGTGGTTGAATGTGCCGGTCTCGAAAACCGGTGTACGTGTAAGCGTACCGTGGGTTCGAATCCCACCCTCTCCGCCACATATTAACCTTTGCTTTCTGAAGAAAACATTGGTACGAAGTGTGTTAACAATGGTTGACAGGGACGTTTGGCGGCGTATAGTCCGGTTTTCATGAATTCAACCATTACTAATGGTTTTTCTGCATTTATTTCTTTATGAATTTTATTATACTGATCTTTTATTTTACTTCGGTATGATTTTTATTTTGGGTTGAGCGGCATGTATGCAGTTATTAAAACGGGTGGAAAGCAATACCGTGTAAAAAACGGTGATATTATAGAAGTCGAAAAACTTACGGCAGATGCTGGGAGTACGATTTCATTATCCCCGGTACTGATGTTTAACGATGATAAATCGAGCAAGGTTGGAACACCAATACTTGAAGGCGCGGTGGTAAGCGCCGAGGTGCTCGAGCAAACCCGTGGTGATAAGGTTATTGTATTTAAGAAAAAACGTCGTAAAGGTTACAGGCGTACTATTGGACATCGTCAGGACTTTACTCTTCTTAAGATAACGGATGTTGCCGGGAAATCTAAGGCAACACCGAAACTCGTCAGCAAAGAAGTGTCAGATGAGGAACAAGATAAGAAGGGGGCAGCCAAACCTAAGCCTAGTAAGGGCAAACCAGCGTCCGCTAGAACAGCTAAATCAGAAGAAGTAAAGTCCGCTGAGAAGAAAACAGCGGCTAAGAAACCAGCAGCTAAGAAACCAGCAGCTAAGAAACCAGCAGCTAAGAAATCAGCAGCTAAGAAACCAACAGCCAAGAAACCAGCAGCTAAAAAATCAGCAGCCAAGAAACCAGCAGCTAAAAGTAGCGATAAGGAGTAAATCGATATGGCCCATAAAAAAGCAGGGGGTAGTTCCCGAAATGGCAGAGACTCTGCGGGTCGGAGACTTGGTATAAAAAAATATGGTGGTGAAAAAGTTATTCCCGGAAACATAATTGTTCGTCAGAGGGGGACAAAGTTTCACCCAGGTGACAACGTTGGTATTGGAAAAGACCATACTATTTTCGCTTTAGTTGATGGACAAGTTTCTTTTACTCGAGGAAGAAATGGGCGGGCTTTCGTTTCGGTTTTGCCGCCATCTTGAGAATGACTACCACGAAGTCGAATTAAATTCGGGAGGTTGGGAAACTAATCTCCCTTTTTTTGGGGCTTAACTAGGATGAAATTTCTTGATGAGGCGAAAGTGCATGTACAATCAGCTAGTGGGGGTAATGGCTGTGTATCTTTTCGTCGCGAAAAAAATATAGCATTTGGTGGTCCTAACGGCGGTGACGGAGGCAGGGGAGGCTCAGTCGTTCTTGAGTGTATTGGAGGATTGAATACCTTAATAGATTATAGGTATAGACAGCATTTTAAAGCCCAACGGGGTCAAGACGGAAAAGGTAGTAACTGCAGTGGGGCGTCCGGCTCTGACGTGGTGCTAAAAGTGCCTGTTGGAACTCAGGTTTTTACCGAAGACAAGAGCTCATTGTTAGCAGACTTGACTGCAGTTGGGCAGAAGGTGGTGATAGCTAATGGTGGAGAAGGAGGGAGGGGTAATACACATTTTAAAACTTCTACCAATCAAGCACCCCGTCAGGCGGATCAGGGCTGGCCAGGAGAAGAAGCCTGGCTTTGGCTAAGACTAAAATTAATTGCTGATGCTGGATTAGTCGGTTTACCTAACGCTGGCAAGTCAACCTTTCTATCTGCTGTCAGTCGTGCAAAACCGAAAATTGCTGATTACCCTTTTACAACCCTAAATCCCATATTAGGCGTAGCAAAATCAGATGATCGAGAGTTTGTTATAGCTGATATTCCCGGCCTTATTCAGGGTGCCAGCCAAGGCAAGGGGTTAGGAGATCGGTTTTTAGGCCATATAGAGAGATGTCGTGTGCTTTTACATTTAATTGATGCCACTCTTGGCAGTAATTCTGTTGTTGCTGCATATAAAGCTATTAGAGATGAGTTGAAGAATTACGGCAGTGGGTTGGCCGAAAAGCCTGAGTTATTAATCTTAAATAAGCTAGATGCTATAAGTTCTGAAGATTTAAAAAAAATAGTTTCGGCTCTTAACAAAATTAGTAATCGAGAAGTATTAACAATTTCTGCAGTGAGTGGCGATGGTGTTACTATGGCTCTCCGAAAAACTCGAAATTATATAGACATAGATGATCTAGATAATACTGAATCAAGCTGAAAAAGTTTGTAAATAAATTTCTATAAGAGTTCTAAAATGGCTGCATTGACGATAAGAGATAGCAAAAGATTAGTAATAAAAATTGGCTCTGCATTGTTAGTTGATGACGAGGGCGATCTCAGATCTCAATGGATTAATGCTTTGGTCTCTGATGCAGTTGAAATGTACAATTCTGGAACAGAAATAATAATTGTTTCTTCAGGGGCTATTGCTATAGGTCGACGAATACTTGGGTTGTCAGGGGGGCCACGCAACAGGGCTCTTAAACTTGAAGAAAGTCAGGCTTCGGCAGCGATCGGACAGGTCCGACTTGCTCATGCGTGGCAGGAAGCCTTAGAAAAACACCATATTCGAGCAGCTCAAGTACTTTTAACCACTGAAGATACGGAAAATCGCCGGCGTTATTTGAATGCTCGTTCGACTATTACCACTCTACTAAAAATGGGTGTTATTCCCGTAATAAATGAGAATGATACAGTCGCAACTGAAGAAATTAGATTTGGTGATAATGATCGTTTGGCGGCCCGTGTTGCACAGATGATTAGTGCAGACACCTGTGTTATTTTGACAGATATTGATGGATTATATACCGCTGATCCATTGATTGATCCAAATGCTACTCGTATTTCTAGTGTTGATACAATTAATGACCAGTTAGAAGCTATGGCTGGCACGACATCTAATGAGGATGGTTCGGGAGGAATGGTTACAAAAATCGAAGCAGCTCGTATAACAATGCAAGCGGGTTGCAGAATGGCTATAGGAGATGGAAGAACTCTTAATCCTTTAAAAGCATTCGAGAGTGATACTAAATGTACTTGGTTTATGGCTCAAGGAGAACCGCAGTCAGCCAGAAAGCTCTGGATAGCTGCGAGTTTAAATCCGGTCGGTACAATGTTTGTAGATTCTGGAGCAGCCCAAGCGTTAGCATCCGGAAAAAGTTTACTTCCGGCCGGAGTATCAAAAATTGATGGTGTTTTTTTTAGAGGAGACCCAGTCATAATTCGGGATGAAAACGGTTTAGAAATAGCCCGTGGACTTTCAGCATATTCTAATGAAGATGCTGTTCGTATTAGGGGCCTTAAAAGTAGTGAGATTGAGAAAGTGTTAGGTTTTCGTGGAAGAGAAGAAATGATTCACCGTGATGATTTGGTGATCACTTAATGATTATGCTTGCTGGTTTTAACTATCAATTTGTTGGTATCTGTTCGAGTTTTTAGTAAGTTGGTAATATTCGCCACCTAAAAGATAAGAAGAATATGAATTTAAAGAATAAAACTAGTAAAGATTTTGAAATAGATGGCATCATTAATGAAATGGGGTTAGCTGCTCGCAAAGCTGGCCGCATTTTAGCTGTTAGTAACAGTGAAGATAAAAATAAAGCGATCAGAGAAGCATCTAAAAATTTACTAGAACAGAAAAATAGTATTTTAGTCGCAAATAAGAAAGATATACAAGCGGCTACACAGAAAGGTCTGAGTGGGGCACTGATCGATAGACTTTTTCTTAATGAAAATAGAATAGAAGGGATGGCTAAAGGTTTAGATGAGGTAGCAGAGCTTCCTGACCCAGTGGGAACAACACTAAGTGAATGGGATAGGCCTAATGGTTTAAAAATTTCCCGTATTCGGGTACCTCTTGGCGTTATAGGAATAATATATGAATCCCGTCCTAATGTTACCGCTGATGCGGGTGGTCTATGTCTAAAATCAGGTAATTCGGCAATATTGAGAGGGGGTTCAGATACGTTTAATACTTCCTCGGTTATATTGAATTGTTTGCAAGAGGGACTTGTTAGCGTTGGTCTACCATCCGAAATACTTCAGGCGCCACCGACAACTGACCGTGCTGCTGTGGGTGCCATGTTGGCCATGAGTGAATTTATTGATGTTATCGTTCCTCGCGGTGGAAAATCTCTTGTAGAACGAGTACAGAGGGAGGCACGAATGCCTGTGTTTGCCCACCTAGAGGGTGTCTGTCACACCTATATACATGAAAATTCACAATCCGATATGGCGCGATCGATAGTGATCAACGCAAAAATGAGAAGGACGGGAATTTGCGGAGCAACCGAAACTGTCCTAATTGACAGAAATGCAGCTAATAATATGTTAAAGGATTTGATCAGTGATTTAATCAATAGTGGTTGCGAAGTTCGTGGTGACTTTGTAGCCAAATCACTTGATGATCGAATATCATTAGCCTCTGATGTAGATTGGATAACCGAATATTTAGACTCGATTATATCTATAAAGGTAGTAGATGGAGTTGAAGAAGCAATTAATCATATAAACAACTATGGTTCTAACCATACTGATGCGATTGTAACTGATGATATGGATGTGGCGGATCGCTTTCTTAACCTGGTAGACAGCGGAATTGTTATGCATAACACTTCTACACAGTTTGCTGATGGGGGTGAATTTGGTATGGGGGCTGAAATAGGCATTTCCACAGGGCGACTTCATGCTCGAGGCCCGGTGGGTGCTGAACAGTTAACAACATATAAATACGTCGTTAGTGGCGACGGACAGTTACGGCCCTAGCAGTGACCAATAAAAAGCCTAATTTTTCTCGGGGCAATCGTCAAAAGATTGGATTATTAGGTGGATCATTTAATCCGGCACATAAGGGACATCTTTATATTAGTATTGAAGCCCTGAAAAGATTGCAGCTTGATGCGGTTTGGTGGCTAGTGACCCCACAAAATCCACTTAAACCTAAATCAGAAACAGCACCAATAAATCGGCGTGTTAGTCTTGCTAACAAGATTGCCTGCCATCCTAGAATTCATGTTACTACTATTGAAAGTCGGCTAGGTACAAATTTTACCGTAGATACATTAAATCGTCTTAAACAACAACTTCCCATGACAAGATTTGTATGGCTTATGGGATCAGATAATTTGATGCAGATGCATTACTGGAAGAGATGGAATAAGATTTTTAACATGATTCCCATAGCGGTTTTTGCAAGAGAAACATATGATTTCGGCGCTTTAGCAGGTGTTGCTTCAAATAGGTATAGTTTGAGCCGGGTTTCTGCTGACCGAGCAACTGATTTAGCTAATAGAGAGCCACCGGCGTGGACCTTTCTTCCACTGCGCTGGCATCCAGCAGCTTCTCGAGATATTCGCCAATCTGGCGAATGGTAAGCTGAACGACCAGAGTTGTTTTTTATATGTATATACAAATAGGGATTGAGAAATTTGACTGATTTGAAGAAAACTAAATCGAAAACAACAAAGAACATATTAAATGTAATTAAGGAATCATTAGAGGCTGATAAAGCAAAAGATATTATTATCATATCCTTGGCCGGAAAGACCGATATAGCTGAAAATATGGTTATTGCCAGTGGTAGGTCTGCACGTCATGTAGATGCTACTTCAGATCATCTAATAACTAATCTCAAAAACGCAGGTATAAAAGGTTTGCTTAGTGAAGGCAGAGAAAATAGTGACTGGGTCCTTATTGATACAGGTTTTGTAATAATAAATATATTTAGACCTGAAGTTAGGGCTCATTATGACCTCGAAAAACTCTGGGGGCCTGAGACTTCAAATAAAAAATTAAAACAAGTCATCCTTACTCAATAACGATATTGGTCATGAGAATTAGTATAGTGGCCATAGGCCGAGCCCGGATTAGCTTTGAAGCAAAGCTTTTTGAGTACTATTCGGATAAACTTACACAGTGGAAAATAACACTGATTGAAAAAGAAGTCCGGAAGCAGGTCGCACCTAATAAGACTATTAGTGCTGAAGGAGACTTGATATCAAGGGCTATTCCCAAAGACTCCTTTTTAGTAGCTTTGGATGAGAATGGAAAACAAGTATCCAGTAAAGAGTTTGCTAACATACTCTCTCATCAAAAAGATTTTGGGTGCGGAGAGATAACATTTTTAATTGGTGGTGCTAATGGTTTGTCGCCCACTTTGATTACACGAGCCGATCTGGTTCTATCACTTGGTCGCCTAACCTGGCCACATCTTTTGGCAAGAGTTTTATTAATAGAACAAATATATCGAGCTCAACAGATTATAATCGGGCATCCTTACCATCGTGGTTAGTCGCGACATTTATTAATAGTTACTTTATATATCAAGAAGGTAATTTTATTTATTGGGATTTATTATGAATAAATTGATTCTATTAAGACACGGTCAAAGTAAGTGGAATCTAGAAAATAGATTTACAGGTTGGCATGACGTAGACCTAACGTCGCAGGGTGAAAGCGAGGCTATGAAGGCTGGAGTTTTAATTAAGGATATCATTTTAGATAGAGTTTATACATCAACATTGAAACGTGCTCGTCGAACAGCACAGTTGGCTCTTGAAAAGGCTGAGTTGGCTGGTGCTAATGTTAATAATATTAAACAAGACGGGCGTTGGTGTTTATTTGAGTATGAAGAATTACGTGAACGTGACTACGGTGATTTAGTAGGTTTAAACAAAACAGAGACAGCGGAAAAGTATGGCAAAGAACAAGTCCACTTGTGGCGTCGTGGTTATGAGGTTAGGCCTCCATCAGGGGAAAGTCTGGCTGATGTAGTGAATCGTGTCCGTCCTTTTTTTGAAAATGAAATTTGGCCGCAAGTAGTATTAGGTAAGAATATCTTAGTTGCCGCACATGGGAATAGCCTCAGAGCGGTGTTAGTTATAATCGGAGAATATGATCAGGAAGATATTCCGAATATTGAACTACCGACTGGACGGCCACTTATCTTCGAAATTGAAAGTGGAATAAAGAAAAATCATTATTATTTGGAGGAATAAATTATTAAGCTCTTGCATAAATTAATTTATTTTTTATTACCAATAATATTTTTGATGATAAATCTGGTAGAGCTAAATGCTACTGAGGAAATAGAAAAGGCACGTCAAAAACTGGAAAATATACACAACTCAATTGAAGTTGATAATAAAAGAAAGAAATCACTGAGTAAAAAACTATTAAAAAAGTCAAAAGAGCTGAATGAATTAAGAAAAAAATTGAGAAAAGTAGCAGGCAAAGCTCAAGAATATGAAGCAAAAATTTCCACTCTTGATTCCGATATTGAAAAATTAGTTTTTTTAAGTGAAAACAAAAATAGGGAACTCAACACAGGTAAAAGTGATCTTAGGACTTCGTTAGAGGCACTTCAACGCATGTCATTAAGGCCTGCAACGGCTCTAATTATTAGAACCGGTGATATAAATGATTTGATGCGCGGTGGTTTTTTGCTTAGGACACTTATTCCCAGAATTAAATTAGAAACAGAGCGGTTAGGAAAGCAGATTAATCAACTAAACCTTTTACGAAATACAATGACCGATAAAAAGGACAAGCAGAGGCTTATACGAAAATCATTAATCATTGAGCAAAAGAAACTTTCAGTTCTAGTGGCTACAAACAAAAAAATATTAGAAAAAAGTAATAAGAAAAGAAAACACATTGAGAAACGGATAGCTATACTAACCTCAAGTGCAAAATCTTTAAATGAACTAATTATTAGGTTAAATGAAATCGAAGAGTTATTACCTAATCATAGTACCAGCAGGATGTATCAATCGGTCAACAGGGAAAACCAGCTTCTGGATCTTAACAAAACTAAAATTTCTTCAGCCCAGGGAAGATTGATTCGCCCAGTAGAAGGTCTAATAATTCAACAGTTTGGCATTGAGACATCTTCTGGGAGAAAAACTCGAGGGCTAATTTGGGAAATAAGAAAAGAAGCAGTTATTATATCGCCATGGGAAGGAAAAATTGTATATTCTGGAAACTTTAGAAATTTCGGACGTGTTTTGATTATCAATCATGGTGAAGGATATCATTCTTTGATTTCTGGTTTAAAAAGATCATTTGTCGAAATAGATCAGTGGGTGTTAACAGGTGAACCACTTGGTTTAGCTGGTGTAATGGTTTCAGAAGATTCTTTTGAAATAAATCAAGAATCAGAATCTCAATTAAACAAACAACTACGTACAACTCTTTATGTTGAACTTCTTAGACACGGACAACCAATAAACCCTTTGTCATGGATGGCAACTAGGGATAACAGGATTAATGGATGATGGGTTATTTATTTAAGTTGGTTTTTTTTGCACTTCTATCAGTGAATCTACTCTTATCTTTACCGTCTCAAGCGAATGAAGAGACTTATCGTCAGTTAGAACTGTTTGGAGATGTATTTGAGCGCGTTCGAACCCATTATGTGGAACCAACCAATGATCAAAAATTGATAGATTCCGCCATAAATGGTATGTTACGTTCTCTAGATCCTCATTCAAGTTATCTTAATGAAGATAGCTATCGAGAAATGAAGGTGCAGACACGTGGAGAGTTTGGCGGGCTTGGAATTGAAGTTACTTTGGAGCAGGGATACGTAAGGGTCGTTTCTCCTATTGATGGTACGCCTGCAGCTCGAGCCGGTCTTGAAACAGGTGATTTAATAACTCATTTAGATGATAAATCGATACTTGGTTTGAATCTGTCAGACGCAGTTAAAAAAATGCGTGGTCGTGTAGGATCAAAAATTAAATTAACGATCGTTCGTGAGGAAAAGGATCCATTCGAAGTAACAATTACGAGGGACATTATCAAAATTCAATCTGTAAAGTCTCGTATTGAAGGTAATATAGGTTACCTAAGAATTACTTCTTTCAATGAGAAGGCATACAGGGGTCTCTCTAGGGAAATTGAGAAAATCCGAAGTCAGTTAGGTGATAAAATGATCGGCTTAGTTCTAGATTTAAGACGCAATCCAGGTGGCTTACTTAGTCAGGCTATTAAAGTAAGCGATGCGTTTCTGGAACGAGGTGAAATTGTATCTACCCGCGGCAGAAAAGGTAAGAAGTCGCAAAGATATAATGCCAGGTCTGGTGATTTAATTGATGGCTTGCCATTGGTTGTATTGATAAACGGTGGATCTGCATCTGCTTCAGAAATTGTTGCTGGAGCATTACAGGATCATCAAAGAGCCGTAATAATGGGTACACAGTCATTTGGCAAAGGCTCTGTGCAAACCATTATGCCTATACCTAATCACGGAGCTGTAAGACTGACCACAGCGGCTTACTTTACGCCGAGTGGCAGGTCAATCCAAAAAAAGGGTGTAACGCCAGATATAGAAGTAAAACAGGCTAAAATTGAGACCTCTAGTCAATTGCCTCAATTACGTGAAAAAGATCTTAGGAATGCCCGTGACGAAGACAATAAAAAGGTAGGGAAGGTAAGTACTAAAAACAAAACCTTCGATCCTAATGATTACCAGCTTTCAAGAGCAATCGATCTTCTCAAAGGTATTTCATTATATAAAATACGAACTTCTTCAAAATAGTTATATATAAATAGATGGTTATTAGAACAAGTAATCCCGATATTAGAGAATACCGTTTATGTGCGGGAATTATGTTATTCAATGAAATCGGTTTGGTTTGGACTGGAAGAAGGGTGGATGTCGAAGATTCATGGCAAATGCCTCAGGGTGGGATAGATACAGGTGAAAGTCCCATTTCTGCAGCTTATAGAGAATTGTATGAAGAAACTGGATGTCAAAGTGTAGAGCTAGTTGGCCAAACGACTGATTGGATCTTATATGATCTTCCTCAGGCTCTGGTTAAAAAGAGCTGGGGAGGAAAATTTCGAGGTCAAGCTCAAAAGTGGTTTGTTTTTCATTTTAAAGGTGATGATAAAGAATTTGATTTGGCTAAAACAGAAAAACCTGAGTTTAGTGAATGGAAATGGACCAATATATATAAATTGGATGAATTTGTAGTAGATTTTAAGCGACCAGTTTATAAACTTTTAGTGTCTGAGTTTAGGCACTATTCAGATAGTCTCTCAAAAGATTTAAGTTAGGCTATCTTTACAAGACAAATTAAGACACAGGCTTTTGGAAAAGCAAGAAAATAACAACATTGGAAGCATATGATGAATATTGAAGATGAAGTAGACAATAATTCTATTCAAAATTTTCAAATTATACCTATTATGCCGGAAGCAATGGGAGTTTTTCATATAGCCAAAGAAAAGCATCTGGAATTTAAAATAAAAATAGAACAAATTTTGAATACTGCCGATGATAAATATAGAGGCCACCATCAGAGTAAAAGGGAGAGTATAGGTAATGACAGATTTCAAAATGTGTTATTAGATTTTCCCGAGTTAACAGAACTTCATTCTATTCTCAAAAATACGGCACTTAATTTCATAAAGGAATCTGGTTACCTGTGTGATGAAGTAATCATCACAGATGCATGGATTAACAAATATCCATTTGAATCTACTCTACCAAATCATAGGCACGCAAATTCATATATTTCGGGAAATTATTTCATAGATTATGACAATTCAATTAATTCACCACTAGTTTTTGTCAATGACAGACACATCACTAGTCATGCACCCTCTATAAAGCTTGAGGCGGATCCTTCCAAACCAACACCTTATAACAAACAAGAATATACAATCGTATGTGATGAGAGCATGGTTTTACTTTGGAAAAGCCATTTGCTTCATGGTGTCAAAACACCAGAAAAGGGAGAGGGCCGTATCACATTGAGCTTTAACGTCATGCCAAAAGTAGTTGGTACTGGCAAACAGTTTTCTTTTGCCGTTAGTGAAAATAACAGAGTGTAAATACCTTAAATTAAGAAATGTCAAAGAAAGAAAACGTTCTTTGCATATTGGATAATAAATTCAAAAACCTAATCAAAGTTATAGATTATATTTTTAAAATTTAATGTGCTGGGGAGATTCTCTGGTTAGCTTTTGAATTAAGAAAAATGCAAGCAGCTTTTGCTGTTAAACCGGCAAGCTTAGCATGGGGTTTCAGTCCTACGGCCTTAAAAATTAATGTTATTCCTCTTTCAACGTGATGAGGCCGATAGAATCCATAGGCACGAGACATATAAGCTCGAACGCACTTACGCCGATCGTAAATTTCACCATTATTATTAGCTGCATAATACGCATACGCTAATTCGTCATCTTCGCTCTCGCTAATTCTACTAATGCCAACAAGTATGCGTCTAATAACTCCTAACTTTTCAATTTTACGATAACGAGCCATATGACTATAAAAAAGCTTATAATGACGTATTTCATCACGGGCTATATTACGACAAATTTCTTCTAAAACTGGTTCATTCGTAGCTTCACCCAAGGCAGTATAGTATGAAGAAGTGCCTACCTCGACCATGCAGCGCGCAACTAACTCACCACAACGAGAACCTCTTACAGACTTTTTTGTGCTAGTCGGGAGAGTTATTTTAGAACAAAAATCATCGAAACGTTTATCAAATTCGAATTCGGGATCAGCTAATTTGGCCCATTTAGCAAGGGCCTTGCCGTGTTGAACTTCTTCTTCTCCCCATCTTTTTGCTGCGTTCTGAAAATCGGGGTCATCATGAAAAACACTGCTAAGATAGTCAGCATAAGCTGCACCATTATTCTCAACTAGAGCTGCCCCTTTAACTACACGTAACATTTCTGGGTCAACAGCAGATGGATCAAATTTGTCCCAGGAAATATCGTCGAGTGTCCAATGTTTGGGATATTCCGTCATCAAATTATCTTTTGCCTTCTTAATCCTAAAACAGTTAAATCTTCAATCCCTAATCCAGATAAGACGTAATTGTACTTCTAGCAATCCCGAAGGTTAAAACAGGTTAGCATTCAAGTTCAGTGTAGCCTAATAAATAATGATTATGATAGCGAAAAATTACTGTCTGATGAAAGCAGGGTTTTAGTTAAATATTGCCCGAACCTAGTAAAATCTCATTGATAAACGGGAGAATCGAGAGCTTTCAGCTTAGCTTGGGCAATTTCAACGTTTGTTTTAGCTTCTTTTTGACTTAAGGGATCGTTATTTCTATTAATTTCTTCAAGACATTCTTTTAACTCTGCCTCTACAAGTGTTCTATCAATTTCGTCGACAGGTAGGGCTACTTCAGCTAATACAGTACATCGGCTTCCTGTAACTTCTGAAAAACCACCAGCTACAAATATCTTAGAGGTAATTGTTCCGTCAACGTAAGTATTTATAACTCCGGGTCGAACACTAGATATCATCGGTGAATGTCCGGGAAGAACACCAAAATCACCTTCTGCGCCTGGAACGACAACCATATTTAATTCTTCAGATAAAACTAATCGCTCGGGAGATACTAGCTCAAATTTGACTTTTGATTCAGACATTTACAAATTACCTATGCCGCTTCGGCAGCCATTGTTTGGGCCTTTTCGATGGCTTCATCAATAGTTCCTACCATGTAGAATGCCGCTTCGGGCAGATCATCATATACGCCTTCAACTATTTCCTTAAACCCTTTAATTGTGTCTTCTAGATTTACAAACTTGCCTGGTGTACCAGTAAATATTTCTGCAACATGAAACGGCTGCGACATAAAGCGCTGAATTTTTCTTGCACGCATCACAGTTAATTTATCTTCTTCAGATAACTCGTCCATCCCTAAAATAGCAATTATTTCTTGCAGACTCTTGTAACTCTGTAGAGTAGCTTGAATACGACGAGCTGTTTCGTAATGTTCATCTCCTACTACTCTAGGATCAAGAATTCGGCTTGTTGAATCCAGTGGGTCAACAGCAGGATAAATCCCCAGTTCGGCTATTTGTCTTGATAAAACGGTTGTAGCATCAAGATGCGAAAAAGTAGTTGCTGGAGCAGGGTCAGTTAGGTCGTCTGCAGGGACATATATTGCTTGAACAGAAGTGATAGAACCCTTGTTAGTAGACGTAATTCTCTCTTGCAGTGTTCCCAAATCTGTTCCTAGTGTTGGCTGATAGCCGACTGCAGAGGGTATGCGCCCAAGCAATGCTGAAACTTCGGATCCAGCTTGAGTAAATCGAAATATATTATCGACAAAAAATAGCACATCTTGTCCTTCTTCATCACGAAAATACTCAGCAAGAGTTAGACCAGTAAGTCCGACACGAGCTCTTGCACCGGGAGGCTCATTCATTTGTCCGTAAACCAATGCTGCTTTGGATTCGCCATCTGGAACAATTACTCCTGATTCCATCATTTCGTGATACAGATCATTTCCTTCTCTAGTCCGTTCACCAACGCCGGCAAAAACTGAATAACCACCATGTCCTTTAGCAACGTTATTTATCAGTTCCATAATCAACACAGTCTTACCCACACCTGCTCCGCCGAAAAGGCCTATTTTACCCCCTTTAGCATAAGGTGTAAGTAGATCAACTACTTTAATGCCGGTCACTAGTTGTTCTGTTTCAGTTGACTGTTCAGTAAATTCAGGGGCATCTCTATGAATAGGGAGAGTTTTGTCTGTGCCGAGAGGTCCCCTCTCGTCAATTGGCTCACCTATAACATTTATTATACGGCCAAGTGTTTCTGGACCGACAGGGACGCTTATTGGAGCTCCTGAGTCCACCACTTCACCTCCACGCACTAAACCATCTGTAGAATCCATGGCTATGCATCTTGCCGTACTTTCTCCAAGATGTTGTGCTACCTCTAGCACTAGACGGTTGCCCTGATTTTTGGTGTGTAAGGCATTTAAAATGGGAGGCAAATCACCCTCGAACTGAACGTCTATGACTGCGCCCAAGACTTGCGTAATTCTGCCCACTATGTTTTTTGCCATCTATTTTCTCCTGCCTTAGCTAGTTGTTCTAAATCACGGCTATAAAGCTTCTGCGCCGGAAATAATTTCAATCAATTCTTTGGTGATAAACGCCTGTCTAGTTCTATTATAGTTAATCGTTAACTGGTCAATGAGGTCTCCTGCGTTACGTGTTGCATTGTCCATAGCTGCCATTCGAGCCCCTTGTTCAGAGGCAAAAGATTCCAGCATCGCACGAAAAACTTGTATCGACATATTTTTTGGAAGAAGCTCCGCAAGAATAGCATTCTCTTCAGGCTCATATTCATAGGAGACTGGTATGTCGTCACTTTGATTCTCTTGATTTGATGTCTCTGAGTTTTCATCAGAAGATGTATTTAATGCAAAAGGTATAAGTTGTTGAGGGGTTACTATCTGTGTAAGAGCAGACTCGAAACGATTATAAACTATTGTGCAGACGTCAAATTCAACGTTCTCGTACATACTAGTTATTCTTTTGGCAATTTCGGCTGCCGTATTAAACAGGGGGGCGGGCTTAGCTGTATCCTCAATAGTATCTATGATTTTTTCGCCAAATTCTGATCTTAAAATTCCCTGTCCTTTTCTGCCTACAATCAATAGTTTTACGGTTTTTCCTTCATTGGTTAATTTGTTAACCTGTTGTCTTGTCCAGCGACCTATATTTGTATTGAAACCACCGCATAGACCACGATCAGTAGTCATAACAACTATGAGATGAACCTCATCTTTCCCCGTTCCTGCTAATAATTTGGGTGCGCTTGAGATATCGCTAACGCTTGCGGCAACAGAACCAAGCATTCGCTCCATTCTTTCAGCATACGGTCTAGCTGCTTCAGCTTGTTCTTGTGCGCGCCTTAATTTAGCAGCAGCCACCATTTTCATTGCTGAAGTTATTCTTTGGGTCGATTTAACCGAAGCTATACGGACCCTTAGGTCTTTTAGGTTTGCCATCTTTAGTTTGGTCCGTGCGTTACCTTAATAATTCTAGGCAAAGGTTTTTACAAAATCTGAAACTACTTGATCAAGTTTAGCATCTGTCGATTCATCAAGATCGCCTGTTTCTTTAATTGCATTTATAATTTCTGGGTGACTGGAACGAATATGCTCAAGCAATTGACCCTCAAATCTATTAATTTGATTCACATCAATTTTATCAAGATGACCCCTTACACCTGAAAATATAGCTATCACTTGATCTTCAACTGACATTGGAGAGTATTGCGGCTGTTTCAGTAATTCTGTTAGTCTTTCACCACGCGCTAGCAGTCGTTGCGTCACCTGATCAAGATCGGAAGCAAACTGAGAGAAGGCTTCCATCTCTCTATACTGTGCTAGTTCCAACTTTATAGTGCCGGCCACTTTCTTCATGGCTTTAGCTTGGGCAGCAGATCCAACACGACTGACCGATAGACCAACATTTATTGCTGGACGAACTCCTTTATAGAAGAGGTCAGTTTCAAGAAAAATTTGACCATCAGTTATGGATATAACATTAGTTGGAATGTATGCAGACACGTCATTTGCCTGTGTTTCAATGACTGGTAAGGCGGTTAAAGAGCCACCTCCATTTTCTTCGTTCATTTTTGCAGCTCGTTCCAACAGCCTAGAATGAACATAGAACACGTCACCGGGATAAGCCTCTCGGCCGGGCGGACGACGCAGCAATAAGGACATTTGACGATAGGCAACGGCTTGTTTTGATAAATCATCATAAATTATCACTGCATGCATGCCATTATCGCGAAAATACTCGCCTATTGCACAGCCAACATAGGGAGCGAGAAATTGAAGAGGAGCGGGTTCTGAAGCCGAAGCGGCAACCACCACGGTGTAGTCCATTGCTCCCGAGTCCTGAAGGGTTTTTACTACTTGTGCTACTGTTGATCGTTTCTGTCCAATGGCAACATAGATACAATAAAGCTTTTTAGATTCATCTCCTGAATCATTAATGGTTTTTTGATTCAAAATGGTGTCTATTGCGACCGCAGTTTTTCCGGTTTGTCGGTCGCCGATAATTAATTCCCTTTGCCCGCGGCCAACGGGCACAAGTGAATCTAACGCCTTAAGGCCTGTTTGCATTGGTTCAGATACAGACTCTCGTGGAATTATGCCAGGAGCTTTGACTTCTACCAGCCTTCTTTCAGTCGATTCGACAGGTCCTGCACCGTCAATAGGGTTTCCCAAAGCATCTACAACGCGCCCTAGAAGGCCTTTTCCAACAGGTACATCAACAATATCTCCGGTTCTTTTAACAGTGTCTCCTTCTTTGATGTCTCGGTCATCACCAAAAATAACAATTCCAACGTTGTCAGTTTCTAGGTTAAGGGTCATACCCTTAATCCCGCCTGGAAACTCGACCATTTCACCAGCTTGTACATTATCAAGGCCATAGACTCTTGCTACGCCATCGCCAACCGACAAGACTTGTCCTATTTCAGACACATCTGAACCTGCGTCGAAATTAGCGATCTGATCTTTTAAGATCGCTGAAATTTCTGCTGCACGTATTTCCATTACTGAGCCCCTTTCATGGCTAACTGCAGCCTTTGCAGTTTTGATTTAATTGACGCATCTATCATTCTCGAACCTATTTTAACCACTAGTCCACCAATTAGAGAAGAATCAAGTTTAGCATCCACGGTCACCTTGCTGCCCAAAGTGTTTCGTAAAACGTTAGTTACATCCTCTAATTGAAGTGCATCTAGTTTTTTCGCCGAAGTAACTTCTGCAGTTATTTCACCGCGGCGATTAGCCAATTCTAGAAGAAATGCCCTTATCATTGCAGGTAGTATGAATAAGCGATTGTTTCTAGCAACAACACCTATGAATTTTTGAGTTAGTTGATTAGCACCCGCCTGTTCCAAGATACTCTGCATGGCCATAGCTTTATCATGCGAATCAATCAAGGGTGATCTAGTAGCCTTAGTTAAATCTTCACTCTCTTCTAGCATATTCTGTAGGTTTCTAAGATCTAAGGCAATATCATCTAAAATCTTACTTTCATCAGCTAGTTCATATATTGCTGAGGCGTAGCGCTCGGCAATTATGCTTATTTCACTTGATCCCGTTGCCACTTTGACAGCCTCCTGATAATTTTAATTTATGGGTTTTTATGAAACCCTACCTTTTCATATTAAAGTTAAGCAAAAGACGCCCATAGACTATGCGATAGCAGCCAAATAGTCATGAGTTTGGTACCACAAGGCTTTACAGCTTGCAAGTTAGCGAGTCATAGAAAAGGCTGGAATTCTGGGCTTTTGCTATGATATAATTTGGCGACATTTCGCCGCGCCGCAAAAGAACCTACAAAAAGTTATATGGGTCAACGTCGATTCGCACCTTTACGCGAGAAGGAATGACTATTTTGGATAACCAAACTTTGATTAATGATTGTAGAGATTCTTCTCGTGAGGTTTTGATTAATAGTCTACGTCGATGTTGACCCCTTAGAATAGAGAGAGGGGCTGGCGCAGGGCCTAATATTCTAATTCCCGGTCCGGATGGAGCAGTTCGTCCAATTTGATGTGCCGTTTTATCTGCAGCCAAACTATCTTTGCTTGAAACGATTATAGCAGCAAGACGTCCGTAAGGTGGCCATTCACCGATTTTTCTATTTTTTTCTTCCAAATTCATAAATGCTTCCCTGTCGCCACTGGCCATAGCTAACATAACAGGGTGCTCGGGTTCGTATGTTTGAACTATTACTCTTCCTGGCTTAGAAGCTCTTCCGGCTCTTCCCGCCACCTGATTAAGAACCTGAAAAGTCCTCTCGCTAGCACGCAAATCACCCCCACTCAGCCCGATATCAGCATCTACTATGCCTACAAGAGTTAGATCTGGAAAATGATGTCCTTTGGCAACCATTTGAGTGCCAATTAAAATATCTAACGATCTTGATTCGATTTTTTTTATCAAGTTTATTATTGAGTTATGGCTTTTAGTTGTATCACTTGTCATCAGGCCAACTCGTGCCTTGGGTAATATAGATTTTACCTCTTCCAAGATTCTTTCTACACCAGGGCCACATGCAACCAATGAACCACTTGAATTGCATTTTGGACAGTTAATGTATGCTTTTTTGTTATAACTGCAGTGATGGCATACCAATTTATGATTAGCTCTGTGTTCAACCAACCATGCGCTGCAGTGGGGACATTCAATTCTCTGACCGCACTTTCTGCACAAAGTTAGAGGGGCGTAGCCTCTTCGGTTTAGATAAAGTAGAGATTGTTCTCTAGATAGCAAATTATTAATAAGAGCATTTCTAAGTTTTTGGCTTAAATAATTATTCAATGTGGTTTTTTCTTTACGCATATCTATAAAATCAATTTTAGGTGGTTGGGCATCCCCAAATCTTTCAGGAAGTTGAACACAGTTATATCGATTTTTGGCCACATTTATTCGGGTCTCTAAGGAAGGGGTTGCTGAGGCTAGGATTACTGGGCAGACAACTAATTTTGCCCTTACTATCGCCATGTCGCGAGCATGATAGGAGACACCTTCCATTTGTTTGTAGGCATTTTCATGTTCTTCATCTACAATTACGATTCCTAGGTCGTCAAAGGGTAGATAAAGTGCCGATCTCGCTCCAACGACTACACTGACTTTGCCTTTTGAAACAGCTCTCCAGCCAGAACGACGGCGCGATAGGCCTATATCTGAGTGCCATATTAATGGTTCACTGCCAAACCTTCGTTTAAATCTCTGAAACCACTGTGGGGTGAGGGCAATTTCAGGAAGTAATATTAAAGCTTGACGTCCTCTTCGTAATGTCTCGGCGATGGCTTCAAAATAAACTTCTGTTTTTCCTGATCCCGTTACTCCGTCTAAGAGAGTAATTGAAAAGTTCTGGTTTTTTATAATTTCAGTAAGGTTATAAACAGCTTTTTTTTGAGCAACTGTTAAATTGATGTTAAAATGATCCGGATCGGGGGTTTTTATATTATTTTTTGGCAACTGCTCTGTCTTTTTGATTAATCCAGCTGATGTCAAACCATTTATCACACTAATACTCACACTTGCTTCATCTCTTAACTCTCTCGCAGTTTTGGAACCCCCATTATTAAGTATTTTAAAAACGCGTTCCCGGGCTGGTGTGATTTTAATTTTTTTAGTGTATTTAGTTGTCTGTTTTTTAGCTCGGCTGTAATAAGCCTCCTTTTTTGGTGGTTCGAAAACTCCTTTGACATTTAAGGCCATACGTAGGACTGCTCCTTGCGGAGCGATAGAATAAGCGGCCACCCAATCAATAAAATCGACAAGGCTTTCTTTTAAGCCTGGAAAATCTATACGATCTAAAACAGCTTTAATTTTTTTTGCTTCAACGTTATCTTGCGATTTTCCCCAAACGACCCCTGTCATTACGCGTGAACCAAGTGGGACAGTAACGATGTCACCTCTCTTTAATTTTATTCCGTTTTTAATCCGATATTCATAAGGACCTGCGAGAGGTAATGGCAAAAGCACAGCCACCCTTTGACCATCTATATGTGGAGGTTCAAGTGTTGAGTCTTCTAGTGAGCTGGCAGTGGCATCAGAGCATTCCATCAGTTACACTCTATTCATCGACTCGGAGTAGGCCAATGGTATATTTTAATAATGTTTTTGCTATTAGAATTATAAAAGGTGACAATAATTTTTTGCGATTTTTGACGTATAGGATTGGAAAGAGATGAAATTCTTTATTGATACAGCTGATCTGGAAGAAATCAGAGACCTTTCAGACACAGGTTTACTTGATGGGGTAACCACAAATCCCTCTTTAATTGCAAAATCTGGGGGTAATATTCTGGATGTTATTGCTAATATTTGTGATTTGGTGTCAGGTCCTGTTAGCGCTGAAGTAACTGCAACAGAATTTGATGCCATGATGTCTGAGGCTAAAGTACTTAGTGAGATTGCCCCTAATGTAGTGATTAAAGTTCCTCTTACTGTAGACGGGCTAAAAACCTGTAAATTACTAAGAGAAGATAATATAGAGGTAAATGTTACTTTATGTTTTTCAGCCGCCCAAGCACTCCTTGCGGGAAAAGTAGGAGCAAGTTTTATATCTCCATTTGTTGGAAGAATAGATGATATAGGCGGTACGGGAATGGAACTTATTGACGAGATTGTAGATATTTACAGCCAGTATCCATCAATTGAAACAGAAATACTGGTGGCCTCTGTCCGTCATCCTAATCATGTAATTGAAGCTGCAAAAATGGGGGCTGATATAGTAACTTTGCCTCCAAAAGTACTGCGTCAGTTATTTAAACACCCCTTAACGGATAGGGGACTAAGTGATTTTCTATCCGATTGGGAAAAGACTGGACAATCAATTCTCAATTTGGCTGAAGACCGCAAAAAAGCTGCTGAGTAAGACAAGGATTCAGTTTGACGCAAAAAGCCAAAAGTATTGAAGTATTGAAATCCAAAAATATGACATTTGATCAAGTCAAATCCTATTTGAAGGACAATCCTGAATTCTTTCTCAAGGACCCAGGTTTGTTAACGAGTTTGAAGTTTCCTGCCCGTGAGTTTAATAACTCAGAAGAAAGTGATTCAGACATAGTTGATCTTCAGCAATTCGTTTTAAATAAACTGAGACTAGAATTAGATAGTAGAAGGCGTGAGAATTGCGATTTGATTGATTCTAGACGTGCAAACCTAAGAGATCAGTCTCGCATTAACGCAACTGTTTTGCGTCTTCTTTCAGCGAGGTCACTTGATCATTTAATTGAGTTGATTTCAACGGATATGTTGTGTCTTTTAGATGTAGATTCAGTAGCTCTTTGTTTTGAGACAGGAATTAATGTGCCGGCGACCTGTAGTGGCATCAGAGTACTGCCCAATGGAATGGTTCAAGATATTTTAGGCGGCGAAAGAAATGTTTCTCTTTTAGAAAATATTTCAGGAGATCGCAGTGTTTTTGGAGAACAGTCTAGTTTAATATGTTCGGCTGCTTTTATAAGGTTAATACTACAAAAAGATGGCCCCCCTGCCTTATTAGCTCTTGGCAGCAGGGAAACAACACGATTTCACTCAAGACAGGGAACTGAGCTATTTGCGTTTTTAGCGCATATTGTCGAGCACAGTATTTCTTTATGGCTGGATCTACCCCGCTGAAAGCAAAAGACAGGTTTAAGCGCATATCAGACGCACACCTCCGGCGTGCGGTTGAAGACTGGTATAGCCAATTGTCGAATGAACAGATAGCTTCAGATCATACCTTGAAAGCATACTCTAAGGATCTATTAGAGTTCTTGAAGTTCTTGTCTGTCCATATTGGCGAGAGTCCCAAAACAAAGAATCTGGCCGATTTAAAACCTGGTGATTTTCGTGCTTGGTTGGCTCACAGAAGTTATTCTGGCATGGCTCGGAGTTCGACTAGAAGAGCACTATCAACAGTTCGGGTTTTTTTTAGATTTCTTGATGATGAGGGTATAGCACATAACCCATCAATAGGATCTATCCGTAGTCCAAGACAGAGGAAATCTATTCCTAAAGCACTAGCTATTTCTGAAATGAAAGAACTCCTTGAAAGTGCAGGAAAAGATGAAAGTTCTGGAAAAGAAAAATGGGTTTTAAGCAGAGATGTTGCTGTGTTGACTTTGCTTTATGGCGCCGGACTCAGGATATCTGAAGCTTTGAACCTTAATCGTGGAGATTTTTCTGTAAAAGATTTCTCAAAAAATAGTGATTTGATCATACATGGAAAAGGCGGAAAACAAAGACTAGTACCTTTACTTCCAGTTGTTGTCGAGAAAATAACTGACTATCTTGATTCTTGTCCTCACGTGCTTCTCTTTGATGATCCATTATTTATTGGAGTAAGAGGAGGGCGGCTTAATTCTCGAGCAATTCAGTCCCGAATGGAGCTATTAAGAAAAAAACTCGGCTTAAAAAAGGAAGCTACACCACATGCACTAAGGCACTCTTTTGCCACACATCTCTTAGGGGCCGGAGGAGACTTAAGGGTTATACAGGAGTTACTAGGACATGAATCTTTGTCGACCACTCAAAACTATACTGATGTAGATATAGAGGGTTTACTGGATGTATATGAGAGGGCACATCCAAGGTCTAAGTCAATAAACAAATAAAGCGTATAGAATCAAAACCAAATATTACTTAGAGTAATTATTTGTCGATGGCCTTGCCATCAACGACTTCAAACTTACCGTAATGCGTGAAGGCGTTTGTCATATACCATGAGAAAAACTCTAGGTAACTTTGAGCTTCATATTTTGGGGGATTAGAGGAATCTGTGCATGTTGGTAGGCACTCACATTTGGCATCAAAACTTGGATTAACAAAGCAGGCTAATGAGTACCGATCCGAGCTTATCGGTGGCAAAACTCTATGTGGTGTTGCCCTAAACCGATCATTGGCCCAGCGTTCAAGAAATTGACCCGCATTTAGTATTAAGGCATTTTTAGGTAGATCAGGCCAGAACCACTTTCCATCAGTGTCCAGAACCTGCAGTCCTTCTTCGTTTGCCGGCGGTAGAAATGTCATGAAGCCTGTATCAGCATGGGCATTAACTCCCATTTCTCCTTCTTCTAGCTTTGGTTTTGGGGGATATTTTGCTACGCGAAAATATGTGTAGTTGTCTTCAAAAAACGGATCAAAATAATCATGTTTTAAGTCCAATGAAAGCGCCCATACAGGAAGTAATTTTTTTCCTAATTCTGTGACCTCGTTCATATACTTTTCACATACTGACCTAAACCCTGGTAGTATGCCTTCTGAAAGCCAAGGCATTTCTCCGTAGAATTGTTTTTCCGAAACAACATTAGGATTATCTTGAGCGAAGTCTGTAGCAACGATAAGACACTCAACTGTGTCAAGTTTTCGGTTTTTATGAAACTTTGATTTTGTTGCTACGGAGGCATGCGCAGGCGTATAGCCCTTCATATGGGAGTTTATAGGAATTTTCATTTTTACTTCATGAGGTAAATCATGAAATTGCTTGGCAGCTTCTTCCATATCAGAGATTAGCTCATCTGAAATTCCGTGGTTTATGATACACATAAACCCTAGGGTTTGCCAAACCTCTCTCCATTCCTTAGACAGGTCTTTAATTGCTTGCGCGTCGCCAGTTAAAGCAGGGCCTACATCAAGAGTTGGTAGAGATCGTTTTTCTACTTTTCGGAGTGAAGATCCTATATCTTTTTCGGTTATATTATCCACTTAATTCAACCCGTTCTTGAGCTAACACTTTCATAAGTTTTTATTAGTATTATAAAACTCTTTACATAGTATTCAATAACATAACTCTTCTAGTCACAAAACAAAAAGGGCCTTTTCCTTTTCAGAGCTATTTTTTTGAAATTTGTTGGCGTTTTGAACCTTTCGCTTTGCTAAGCATTAGTTTCTAGAGTAGGGGTAGATAAACGACTTGTCGGAGTGTCATTTATAAGTAGATGAATTAATGTTGCCAAGACGCCAAGCCCAATCGAAACCCACCAGATAATTTCGTATGACCCTGTCGTATCGAATAATTTTCCTCCTAACCATACACCTAAAAAACTACCCACTTGATGACCTAGGAATACAATTCCGAATAGAGTAGCCATATAGCGAGTTCCAAAAATTTGAGCAACCATGCCACTAGTTAAGGGGACTGTGCCTAGCCATAGGAGTCCAACGCAACCAGAGAAGAGCAAAATAGTGATTTCTGAGGGAGGGGTAGAAATGAATAGATAAATGACTAAAGCGCGAAAAGCATAAAGCCAACATAGAAGATATTTTTTTCGGTAACGACCTCCTAAGAAACCAAAACCCCACGAACCAATTCCATTGAAAACAGCAATTACGACTAAAGACTGCGCTGCTAGTTCAGAGGTAAACTGTAAATCGCCGAGATATGCTGGGAGATGCGTAGCTATAAACCTGGTTTGGAAACCACAAACAAAGAAACCAACAATTAGCATCAAATAGCCGGAGTGTTTTTGCGCTTCAATCAGTGCCTCTCCTAGCTTTTGAGAGGATACACGGTCCTGATTGTGTTTTATGTTTTTACTGATTGAGGCAAGAGGAACCACTAAGGCCACTATAAATGCTAGACCAATTAGTGCATTTGCCCAGCCTAAACGTTCTATTAATTGCTGGCTAAAAGGTACTATCAAAAACTGTCCCAATGTTCCAAATGCTGTAACTGTCCCTAACCAAACACTTCTTTTTTCAGCTGTCACAATATGGCTGACTATTGATAGTATCATAGGCATGCCGCAGGCTGCGGCAGATACTCCTACTATAAGCCCCGCACTAAGAAACATTGATATAGGTGTGGTAGACTGAGACATCAAAATAATCCCAACCACATAGGTGAGGCCTCCGAATATTATAACTTTGGAAACTCCCCACTTATCTCCAATTGCTGCCACGAATGGTGCGGCTATGCCAATAATTAAAGCTTGTCCGGCAAGGGCTAATGAAAGTATTTCTCGCCCCCAAGATAGTTCTTTGCTTATAGGGAGCATAAACAGACCAAAAGTTTGCTGAATTCCAACCGAAATTGCTACTATGGCAAGGGAGCATCCAATAACCAAATAATCTAATTGACGTTGACCTTTTTCAGTTTGGTTAACCAAATTAAAGCTGCCCCTCCTAAAGATCCAAAACCGATTGTCACAAAGGCAAGAATCCAAGAAAAACCACTAGATCTCCCGCCGCTTATGTCCAAAACTAGCCCAACAGCCAAAGGTCCAAGCAGTGCTCCGCTGAAACCTAAAACAGAATGAACTGCCAACGTAGCCCCTCGATAACTGGGATCCGCTGCATTTGTAGCTCCGGCTGTAAGGCTGGAAGAATCCCCCATAATAAAACCACTATAAATAACTACGAGAATTGCCGCTACATATAGAGAAAAACTTGCGCTTATTCCAGTTGCGAGCGCAACAAAGCCTGAAAAAAGCATTATTATAAATATGATTTTTTTACGTCCAAAGCGTTCTGCAAGCTCATTACCTATAATACTTACAGGGCCCCCAATTATATTAGCAATTCCTGCGATTACTACTGCGCTAAGTATTCCGGCGCCCCCTTGTTGTGCGCCTGCAAAAACTAGAAAGGTAACAATCCAGCCCCTTAAAGCAAATAATTCCCAAGAATGCCCGATATAACCAAGGGTGTATGAAAACGCTTCCCGATTACTAAATACTGGCCTGAAGTCCAAAAGATTTGTATTGTGTCTGTATACTTTATTTGGAGTCTGATTGGATAATAGAAGTAGAACGATGACTATGGCAATTATTGGCCCAATGGCCGCCATATAAAAAGCGGTTTGCCATCCCCACAAAAGCCCAATATTTCCGGAAATGACAAAAGAGAAAGCAGTGCCAGCAGAAAAGGCTGCGGTGTAAAAAGCAATGGCTCTTGATGGGGTTGAGCCAACTTCTCTGTCGGTCATTACTCTAAGACCAGTCATATAAGTACCGCCAATACCAGCTCCTTGAACTGCTTGCCATACCATAGCTGACCAAAAATCATTTGCTAAAAAACCAAATCCCAACAGACCAATAGTTGATATAACTAGTCCTGATATGTAGATAAGACGAGAGTCAAATCTGTCAGTCAAAGTAACGAGAACTGGAACTGATGCCACATATCCAGCAAAAAAAATCCCGCTAATCCAACCAGCTTGAGTGTTTGTTAATTGCCAGATGGGAATAAGAGAAGGGAGTAAAGCTGGGTATGTTGCAAAACCTGCCATGCTGAAGATATGGGCGGTACACATAATCAATATTGTATTAAAAGGTTTCATAGCAAATATTATGCAGTATATTTAACAATTAAAAAATAATTGATTACTTGCACTTTACGAAACTGATTCATAGAACAGAACCAGTAATAAATATGTTTATTATGAACGATAAGAGAGTGCGTTTTTATTTCTTATTAGGAAAAATTATCGAAGAACAAATTAAGAAAAGAAATAATCATCTAATTCTTTATGTGTTTATTACATTAAGCATCGTTTTTCCTAGGGACGCAGGTGAATCAGCAACATGAAATCCGGCATTTTTCATTGCATCAATCTTAGCTTTTGCAGTTCCAAGGCCTCCTGAAATTATGGCTCCCGCATGTCCCATGCGTTTCCCAGTTGGTGCGGTTACTCCAGCAATAAAACCTGTTATTGGCTTTTTTGTTTTACTGTTTTTGATGAAGTTTGCCGCATCCTCTTCTGAGGACCCGCCAATTTCTCCAATCATGATGATTCCTTCGGTCTCATCGTCTTCTAGAAACATTGATATTACGTCAATAAAACTTGTGCCATTGACAGGATCACCTCCAATACCCACGCAGGTGGTCTGTCCTAATCCTGCCGCAGTCGTTTGTGCAACCGCTTCGTAAGTTAGGGTTCCAGATCGGGAAACAATACCAATTCTTCCTCTTTTATGAATATGACCTGGCATTATTCCGATCTTGCACTCATCTGGTGTGATTATTCCGGGACAATTAGGCCCAATTAATCGAGATTTGGACTTTTTTAGTGCAGACTTAACTTTTACCATGTCAAGAACAGGAATTCCCTCTGTAATACAAACTATTAATTCCAACCCAGCTTCAATAGCTTCTAATATTGCCTTGCTTGCCTGAGCTGGTGGAACATAGATTACTGAGGCAGTTGCTCCGGTGTTTTCAACTGCTTCTAAAACAGTATTAAAAACAGGCCGATCCAGATGTTTTGATCCCCCTTTGCCGGGTGTGACACCGCCTACCAATTGGGTTCCATATGAAATAGCCTGTTCAGAGTGAAAAGTACCCTGCGCACCAGTGAATCCTTGGCAAATTACTCTCGTGTTTTTATTGACAAGCACTGACATCTTTAATTTGCCTCATTTACTTCATTAACGATCTTAAAAGCTGCGTCTGCTAAATCGTCTGCACTTATGATGGGGAGTTTTGATTCGGAGAGGATTTGTTTCCCTAAATTCACATTTGTACCCTCTAGGCGTACGACAAGTGGGACCTTTAATTCGACCTCACGAGCTGCGGCTACGACGCCTTCAGCAATAACGTCGCATCTCATTATTCCACCGAATATGTTCACCATTATTCCTCGGACATTTGGGTCTGAAAGAATAATTTTAAATGCGATTGTTACTCTTTCCTTAGTAGCATTGCCCCCGACATCTAGAAAATTAGCGGGTTTGCCTCCGGTCAGTTTAATAATATCCATAGTTGCCATAGCCAAACCGGCACCGTTGACCATACAACCTATCGATCCATCCAGCTTTATGTAGTTTAAGTCGTGTTTTGAAGCCTCCAACTCTAACGGGTCTTCTTCAGTTTCATCTCGTAGGTTTAATATTTGTGGTTGGCGAAACAATGCATTGTCATCAAAGTTCATTTTTGCATCTAGGGCTATGATTTTACCACTTTTTGTTTCAACCAAAGGGTTAATTTCAATCAGTGAAGCATCACTTTCTAGGAAGGCTTCATATAAACCATTAATTAATCGATGAATGCTGTCTAAATAATGATCTTCTAGCTTCAAGCTAATACAGACTTTTTTTGCATGCTCTAATCTTATGCCTTGGTCAGGATCTACTATAATAGTAGATATCTTTTCAGGAGATTCGCCTGCAACTGCTTCAATATCAACTCCGCCCTCTGTAGAAGCGATTATTGTTACTTGAGAAACACCTCTATCAATTAAAAGCGAGAGGTAAAGTTCACGAACTATATTGCAGCCTTCTTCAACATAGACCTTCCTTACTTCTTTGCCTTCTGGTCCTGTTTGTTTAGTTACTAGATTTTGGCCCAACATTGCAGCTGCAATATTTTTTACTTCGTTAGTATCATGAGCTAGACGAATTCCCCCACCCTTGGGTTCATTAGCAAAAGAACCAGCGCCGCGACCTCCAGCATGAATCTGTGACTTAACAACCCAAATATCTCCACCCAGGGCCTCAGCGACGGTTACTGCATCATTAGGAGTATCGGCAATACCCCCTCTTGGGACTAATATTCCGTATTTAGAAAGTAACTCTTTGGCCTGGTATTCATGAATGTTCATAGAGGCACTTTTCCAGTGGAGCAGCTATAAAAGATTACTGTTAATAACTAATAGAAACACTACGTTGGTTAGATTAATTAGTATTTATTCTGCTCATTTGTGAATATTATATAACTCTATTTATGAATGTTTTTTCTATAAATACCAAGCAAATCGATCTATCAGGATTTGTTAGCTTTTTTCCCTGATTCGCGTTGGAGTTTTTTAGTTATTTTTACTAAATTTTCCACAGCTTTGACTGATTTACGGAAATCACTGCGCTCTTTAGGAGAAAATTTTACTTCAACTATTCTTTCAACTCCTTTTGAACCAATTATGACGGGTACGCCCACGTATAGGTTTTTGACTCCGTACTCTCCGGTCAACCAAGCAGCAGCGGGAAGAAGCCTCTTTTTGTCTTTAATATATGATTCTGCCATAGCTATTGCTGATGAGGCAGGCGCATAGAAAGCAGAACCGTTCCCTAATAACTCTACAATTTCTCCTCCACCCATGCGTGTCCTTTGGACAATATCATCTAAACGCTTTTGGGTTGTCCACCCCATTTTTATGAGGTCAGGCAGTGGTATGCCAGCGACAGTTGAGTAACGGACCAGTGGGACCATTGTATCTCCATGACCACCCAATACAAAGGCTGTGATGTCTTCAACTGAAACTTTGAACTCTTCCGCTAGAAAATATCGAAATCTGGCACTGTCAAGAACGCCAGCCATTCCAACGCACATATTTGGTTTTAGTTTTGCGGCTGTACGCAAAACGCCAACCATGGCGTCGAGAGGGTTGGTAATACAAATTACAAAAGCATCAGGACAATATTTACGGATGCCCTCGCCAACTGACTGCATAACTCCAGTATTGATACCTATTAAATCATCACGACTCATTCCAGGTTTTCTGGGAACCCCAGCCGTAACAATAACTACATCTGCACCTTTAAGATCTCTATAACTACTTGTACCTGCTATATTACTATCAAAATTTTCTACTGGAGAAGATTCAACTAAATCCAGGGCTTTACCAGCAGGCATACCCTTAACAATATCAAACAAAATAACGTCACCTAGCTCTTTGAGACCAATGAGATGTGCTAGTGTCCCTCCGATGTTACCTGCGCCAATTAATGCGATTTTATTGCGTGCCATAACTCTGTTTTCCTAATAAATCTATGTAAGAAAGTTAGTCTTACCTTTAAGTTCAATATTTAGGGTCTATAAGGCGCTGTGTAACGCGAATTAACAAGCGGTTCAACCCACGGATGATTAAATTTAAATCTGATTTTTTTGATGAGGAGTTGCCATATAGTCTTCCGCTTGCATCTCTATCAGTCTTGAAGCCGTGCGTTTGAATTCGAATGCTGTTTCTCCTGAAGTATATATTTCTGATGGTTGTGTCTCTGCGCTTGCGAACAAGTTTACCCGTTGTTCATAGAGTGAATCAATTAATACAACAAATCTTTTTGCAACTTCTCGCTCATCGGCGGCTAGCTTGGGAATATCATCAATAATTAAAGTGTGGAAGTTTGATGCAAGTGACAAGAAATCAGGAGTTCCCAGTGGTTCCCTACAAAGTTGATCAAATTTGAATCGGGCTACTCCCTTGGCAGTTATTGGAACTCTCAAGGGACGTCCTAAGACAGTTAATTCTTGTTCTTTGATTTCGTCGTTATCTGTTAATAGGGAAAATACTTTATCAAGCATTTGAGTTGCTTTTAATCCTAGTGGTGAGTGATAGGATAGTTGACCTTTTAATCGATCAAGCCGGTAGTCCTTTCCTGTTTCAATACCAAAAATTTCAAGGTTAGTTAGTATAAGGTCAATAAATGGCAGGAACCTATCTCTTTGAAGTCCATTTTTATATAAGTCATTAGGGGCGACGTTAGAGGTTGCTAATATAATTACACCTCGTTCAAAAAGACCCTCAAATAATCTTCCAAGGATCATAGCATCAGCAATATTAACTACGTGAAATTCGTCGAAACATATTAACCATGTATCTCTAGAAATGTCTGAAGCCACGGCCATTAAGGGGTTATCCCTTTTAGTAGTTTTACGTTCAATATTTAACCTTTGCTGCACTTCAAGCATGAAGGCATGAAAATGAACCCTTCTTTTTTTAGTAACTGGAGCATTTTCAAAAAAAAGATCCATCAGCATGGATTTACCGCGCCCTACCGGACCATATATATATAAACCAGATGAAATATTTGAAGGTTTATTATTAATTTTTAGACGTTCTTTTAAGCCCGTTAGCCAGGATTCAGAATCGGGTTTATAACCTACTAAGGAATCATGAAGGTGTTGCAGCTTTTCTGCCGCTGCTTTTTGAGCTTGATCTGATTCCAATTCGCCATTTTTGCAAAGCGATAAATACCTCTCGAGAGGTTTCTGTTTTTTCATAAATTTGTTGTTTGTTTTTCCGAACGATTTAGGCTTTTACTTATTTATTAATAGTAATTAATTGTCAAAAATAAATTAAGCAACCGCAGATTCCATTTCCCTACGAAGTTTTACGGCCTGGCTAGTCAAGTCAATATTTACCTGATCCCAGGTAATAGGAGAACCTGCATGCACATTGGTGTTTAGTGCTATGCCTTGTGCAAGTCCTATTGGCAAACATTTATTAGCGAGACTATCAACAGAAGGCATTAGTTTTCCATAAACTGTATAACCACCCTCGCCATCAAGGATTTCGCCTTTTTGAAGATTTCTTTTAGCTATGGCTACAGCATCCCCGATAAATTCTGTGGGGGAGCCCGTTGGTTCATTTCTTAAACTGACACTAGCTACGGATATTCCTAATTCCATACCTATTAAATGATAAGGCTTCCACATCGCTGTGTACCGTCCGCTTTTGTCAGTTATAAGGCCATATTCTTTGAAACACCTCGAAACATAATCACTTGTGGCTTCGAGCACCACATAGACACCCCATCTCAGGTCTCCTAAAACGTCTTTTCCATCTCTTTCTTGGGAGGATATGACTTCTACTTGTCCCTTGTGGTGCAGCATCCCTCCCTCTGATTCTGGTTTTAAGAAATGAGGCAGGTCATTAACACCAACTGGGGGAAATTTTAGTCCTTCTGGAGCTGGTGACAGACCAGTTGCATTTGAAACAGCTGCCATCTCAATTGCTGACTTCGTGCCATCGAGAAACGAATTAAACATTTTAGCGTTCATGCCACCCTTTTCAGCCTGCTCAGATGTAAGTCCGTAGTGCTCCCAAACATTGTCAGGGGTAACCTCATGGAAACCATCTAGGTATTTCGTCCCTTTCCCTGCAGCTATCACATCAAAGCCTGAGGTTCGTGCCCAATCAACTTGTTCACATATTAGTGCGGGTTGATCTCCATAAGCCAATGAATAAATGATTCCTGCCTTGTTTGCTTTTTTGGCTAAGATGGGTCCAGCTAGAGCGTCAGCTTCTACATTAACCATAATTATATTTTTATTATATTCACAGCATTCCAATACATGTGATATTCCTGCTGTTGGACTTCCAGTGGCATCAATTATAACGTCTATATCTGGATTCTGGATAACTTCAAATGGATCATCAGTTATATGGGCGTTACTAACTCCATAATGGCCCAGAGCTTTTTCAGCTCTACTTGGTATTTTGTCTATAACGGCGGTGATACTTACACCTGGCGTGTTTCTTGCTTGAGTGAGGTACATAGTTCCAAATTTTCCGGCACCAATCAATCCTACACGAATCGATTTACCTTCTGAATTTTGTGATAGCAATTGGCGATAGAGGTTCATGATTCGCTTTCCGTTTATTTGATAATTTTTATACAATTAAAATCATATTAGGGTGAATATGTATTTTGAATCATTTTGGTTAGCAATATATCAGTTTAAGGGAGAACTAGATGTCCGACTACAACGAAAATAAAAGACTTTCAAGTGTTCCACGAGAACAATTTCCATCAGACAAAATAGAGATATATGACCATATTATGGAAAGCCGGAAATTGTCCTTTATGGCAGACCTATTCGCAGTTATGGCTCATAGCCCGGGAGCACTGCAATCTGTTGCGTCAGTGGGAGAACATGTGCGTTTTAATAGTGTTCTTGATGAAGTTTTAAGGGAAATGGTTATTTGTACCGTATCTCAAGAAGTAGGAAATTTCTACGAGTGGTGTCACCACTTTCATCGCATGCCGGATGAAATGCGCAATGTAGTGGGGACTCCTGCAGCCGAAAAACTTTCATCTCCTCGGGGGCCAGCTCTTCTATATTCAAGGCTTTTAGCCAGCAACCAGACGGTCGATGACAGCCTTGTAGAAACTATTCGTTCGTCATTAGGCGATCAGGGTCTAGTAGATCTGACTATAATGGTTGGTTACTATCAACTCATAGGAACTTTCTGTAAGGCACTGCATGTACCAATTGAAGAAGGTTTAGATCGGCCCCCTTTTAAGAAGTAAAATTTACATGAAATACTTAAGATAGAGATTGGTAAAATAGAAAACCTTATTGAACTGATACACTATTATTTTGTGCTAGATTTATAAGGCAGTCATCTGCTATTGGCTCTATTGGACTAAAGTCACGATGAGCAATCCATTCATCACGTTTAAATTGTCTAATGTGGTTGTCAACGTGACAAAGACTTAAGTAAACAATCGTTCGGTCCCAAGGGCTTATATTACCAGGCGATGCATGAACCAGATTTGAATGAAATAGTAGCAAAGAGCCTGCTTTGCCACGAGGTGCAACCATACCTCCCCTTTCAGCTAGCCTGGTTACGGTCTCACGATCCAAGGTCCACAGCGGATATGAGGTGGTAAGTTTGTCGTGCCCGGCTTCAATTATTCCGTCCTTGTGACTTCGAGGTATAAACATCAACGGGCCATTAAATTCTGTAACATCATCTAAAAATAAGGCTATATTCATGGCACGAGGCTCAGGCATTAAGTCATCCCTAGCCCATGTGCCATAGTCTTGATGCCATTGCCAAACGTCTCCATCAAAGGCTGCTTTTCCATTTATCTTAAATTGATGGATATAGACAGGGCCATTAACTAATTGCATCACTGGTTCTATTAGGCGTGGGTGAGATGCTAAACGCTTAAAGGGTTCGCTGTAGGTGTGAGCCGCAAATGCCGTTCGAACTGCTTCGCCGTTTTTTTCTCGCCACACTTCTTTGCGGTCCATAGCAAATATTGCAGGAACTTCTTTTAGTAAAACGTTTATTTCAGAAGTCGTGAACACATCTTGAAGAAATAGCCATCCCTCCCGGTTAAATTCATCAAGCTGTTGTTCGGTAAGTTTCATGTTTTAAAGATCGCTCTTATAAATTTAGATAACCTTTTAAGTGATAGTATAAGTTATATTTGTCTTTCCAACATCATTTTTTTAATTTCTGCAATTGCTTTAGCCGGATTTAGGCTTTTGGGACAAGTTTTAGTGCAATTCATTATAGTATGACAACGATAAAGCCGAAAAGGGTCTTCTAACTTATCAAGACGATCACCGGTAGCTTCGTCTCGACTATCCGCTAACCATCTATATGCTTGAAGTAAAACTGCTGGGCCAAGGTAACGATCTGCATTCCACCAATAACTCGGGCAAGATGTACTGCAGCAAGCACAGAGTATACATTCATAAAGACCGTCAAGTTTTTCTCGATCTTCTATGGATTGTAGTCTCTCCCTTTCAGGCGGTTGACTGTCCGCTTTTAGCCACGGTTCCACCTCACGATATTGTGCAAAAAAATGGGTCATGTCTGGCACTAGGTCTTTGACAACTTCTTGATGAGGCAAAGGATAGATTTTAATATCGCCTTTAACCTCGGAGTTGAAAGATGTACAGGCCAATGTGTTGCACCCATCAATATTCATAGCACATGAGCCGCAGACACCCTCTCTACAAGATCGTCGAAAGGTCAGGGTAGGGTCTATCTCGTTTTTAATTTTAATTAAGGCATCTAGCACCATTGGCCCACAAGAGTTCATGTCAACGGTATAAGTGTCTATACTAGGGTTTTCATTCTCATCAGGGGACCATCTGTAAACTTTAAACGTACGAGTGTTACTAGTGTCTTCGGGTTTCGGCCACACTTTTCCGCTTTTCACCTTGGAGTTTCTAGGGAGTACGAAATCAGCCATGAATGGTTCTTCCTCTCAGTTTAAATAAAATATAAATTTTATAGTTAAAAAAAACTTTTAATAAACCCTGGTTTTTGGTGGAAAGCTCTGAACCTCATTTGACATTGGTTGTAGGACAACGGGCCGGAAATCAATCTTCGTTTTTCCATTATGGTCCACCCAACAAAGAGTATGCTTCATCCAATTGTCGTCATCACGATCTGGAAAGTCTTCTCTCGCATGAGCTCCTCGACTCTCTTTCCTATTAGTAGCGGATCCAAGTGTTGCTACGGCCTGGGTCATCAAATTATCCAGTTCTAAAGTTTCTACTAGATCGGTGTTCCATATCAGTGATTGATCAGAAACCTTTAAATCGTCTAAACCACCCCAAATCTCATCTAACTTTTCAACGCCCTCTTGAAGTACGTCTCCAGTTCGGAATACAGCACAACAGTCTTGCATTGTTCTTTGCATTTGTAGGCGTAGATTCGATGTTGGTGTGCTACCATTTGCGTGCCTTAACTTATCAAGACGTTCTAAAGCCTTATCTCCAGCATTTTTTGACAGTGGTTTATGAGGGGAGCCTGGCGTCACAGTTTCGGCAGCTCTATTAGCTGCAGCGCGCCCAAAAACAACTAGGTCAAGAAGGGAGTTAGATCCCAGACGGTTAGCCCCGTGAACAGAAACGCAAGCAGCTTCTCCTATGGACATCAACCCAGAAACTGGTTTTGAAGGATCACCGTCTTTAAGAGTAACGGCCTCTCCATGGTAATTTGTTGGAATTCCTCCCATATTGTAATGGCAAGTAGGTAGAACTGGGATAGGTTCCTTTGTGACATCTACTCCTGAAAATATTCTTGCGGTTTCTGCGATTCCGGGCAGCCGTTGGTTTATAACTTCACCGTCTAAATGTTCCAGATGTAGATGAATATAGTCTCCATCTTCGCCGACACCTCGACCTTCTCGCATCTCGATAGTCATGGATCGACTAACCACATCTCGACTAGCTAGGTCTTTGGCTGATGGGGCATATCTCTCCATAAACCTTTCACCCTCGGAGTTTGTTAAATAACCACCTTCCCCCCTTACTCCCTCTGTTATAAGGCATCCAGCTCCATAAATGCCCGTCGGGTGAAACTGAACAAATTCCATATCTTGCAGTGGAACGCCAGCGCGAGAAGCCATAGCGACACCGTCTCCTGTCTGTGTGTGAGCTCCAGTACAGGAAAAATAAGTTCGACCATAGCCTCCGGTAGCCACAACTGTTTGATGGGCTCGGAATCTGTGAATGGAACCATCATCAAGGTTCCAAGCCATCACACCACGGCATTCACCATCTTCCATTATCAAATCTAGAGCGAAATATTCAATGAAAAACTCTGCGTCAAATTTTAGAGCCTGTTGATATAAGGTGTGGAGTATTGCATGGCCAGTTCGATCGGCAGCAGCACAGGTTCTTTGTGCTGTTCCTTCGCCGTAATTTGTGGTCATACCGCCGAAGGGCCTTTGGTAGATTTTGCCTTCTTCTGTTCGGCTAAACGGAACCCCTTGATGCTCTAATTCTATTATAGCAGGCATAGCTTCTCTAACCATGTATTCTATCGCATCTTGGTCTCCAAGCCAGTCTGAGCCTTTTACAGTGTCGTACATGTGCCATCGCCAGTCATCTTCGCCCATGTTGCCTAATGCAGCGGAGATGCCACCCTGAGCAGCAACTGTGTGGGAGCGGGTTGGAAAAACCTTAGTAATACAGGCTGTCTTTAATCCTTTATTAGCCATTCCAAAAGTTGCACGTAAACCGGCGCCACCAGCCCCTATAACTACAACGTCGTAATCGTGATCTATTATTTCATAACTACCATTAGCGGCCATTATGCTCCTCCAAAAGCTATTGAAAGCACCGCGAATAAGGCGGTTAGTGATAATAAAATTGCCGCACCTTTTATAAGGATTAGCAATCCAATTTCAAAAGGTTTTCTTTTTACGTAGTCTTCAACAACTACCTGCAGTCCTAGTTGGGCGTGATGAAAAGTCAGAACTATAAATAAAATCAAGAAGATGGCTGTAAATGGATTTCTAATGAATTCCTTGGCTCCATTATAGTCATTACCAACGGCTAATAATATTTCAATAATAAACCAGATACTAAGCGGAATAAGCCCAATTGCAGTCAAACGCTGCATCCACCAATGATTAGTGCCTGATTTTGCTGCTCCAAGTCCTCTAGCTTTTCCTAGCGGAGATTGTAAATTCATATCAAACACCTCCGATTAAAGAATAACCAACTATCCAAATTACGAGTGTCAGAACTATCGAAATTATAAGCGTTAACCATCCAGTTTTATAAGCTTTGCTGAGATCCAGTCCCCAGCCAGCGTCCCAACACATATGTCTTATGCCATTGGCTAAATGAAAGGTGAAAGAGAAGGTCCAGGCAAAAAGCAAAAGTCTTCCAACAATTGAGCTAATAAACCAATTAAAGTCGTCATAGTATTGAGGCCCTAACGCGATTGAAAAGAGCCACCAAACTAGAACTAAGGTTCCAACAGCTAAAAAAATTCCAGTCAAACGATGCATAATCGAAAGGACGGAAGTTAGCTGTGGTCTATAAATTTGTAAGTGTGGTGATAGCGGTCTATTCTCGGTTCTCATCAAGTTTTTTCTCCAGGCTTTCTCTTGCCTTTAAACTTTGACAGCAATACGAACTAATTATTATTTAGGCTGACTAAATAAAACTTTAAAAGCAAATATCTCAGGGCTTACGCTCTTTCAAAGATAGTTATAAATTGGTTTAGCCTTGCAAATTGTATTCGTCAATCATACTCCTACTAATATAGTGTTTTTTGGAACAAAAATTAGTCCTAGCGAGCTATTTAAATTGTTCTTCGCACAATTCTGTGGAAAACCTGTGGAGGAACTGTGTCTATAATTAATAATTATACACAGAAATCTTAACTTCTAGTGATAATTGAAGTTGCCGACCGGGGGTCAAAAGGTGAAACATAGTACCTGCACGCACAAGCGTGACGGCAGACATTGCGCCGTCCTGAAAAGGGATCGTCCGCGATCTTTATTTGGGTAGTTTAGCTGACCTAGGGGGGAAAGCTGAAACGAAGGGGTAGCGTCATCTGCGTCTTGTAGAGTAGTTGTTCTTGAACAATGAAATTACGGGGGTGGGTCAAGTCGGTGAACGGTTTTGCTTTTCGGAGCCCCTTTCCTCAGAGGGATCGTTTGCGCCGGGTCGTTGGGCGCAGCAGGGTGGGTAACTGCCCATGTGGACGCAGGCGATCTCCAGTACCCCGTGTCTGGGGTGTAGTTTGGGTCTGGCTGCCTTGTCTTCGGATAGAGGCGCTGATGTGGACTGCGAACTAGACATAAGTGAGATCCATCACCCAACTTCGGGCGGGAGATGGAGACCATACTGGGAATACTGGAAACGGGAGGTAGGTCACTACGTTGGCATTTCTCCCTTGCGACCCTGTCTTAGGACCTGGGTCGTATCAGTTGATAGGGCTTATGCCAAATTGGCTGACGTTGGGTTTGTTTTGCTGCCTTGGTAGATAAAACGAGCTCTAGGGGGGGCGATGGCGTTTTAATTCCAGGGCACTCGCCGGCCGGGGGTTTTAGCGTAGCCGGAAACAAGGCAAGGACTTTTATAGGTTCTGGCTGGTTAAGAAGGCAGAAGTAGTTGGCGGCCTCCTGTGGGCGCGGGTTTTGTGAAGGTAGCTGTGTGGACGGTGTAAAAACTAGAAATATAGCACTGCCAGGAACTAAAAGCGACGTGTCGGCCAGGGGTATGTCGCTTTGGACCAGGCAGATCTGAACGGGACAGTTTGTGAGTGCAATGGTTTGGTCTAATTAAGAGTTTCGGCTCTTATGTGGCTAAACCAGATGTCTGAAGACTGAAGGGAGTCATCTCTTTATTCGACAGACCTAGGAAGCGTCAGGCGTTACGGGCTCCGCGTCCATGCACCTGGCGCTTTCTTATTTTCTGTGATTGTAAAAAACAAATAATGAATTATGGAGAGCCATACCACCAGAAAGAGGCCCGACAAAGAAATCGGACCCCTTTATTAGGCGTTAAATTTTAGCTCCGCATCCAAGCTCGAACAATAAACCTCTTATCAATCGTGAATCGCGTCGGTCAAATAAAATATTTTTTATTTACAAAATAATTCAATTTAGTTTTTAGACTATTTAAAAATAATCTGTCTATTTTTCTTAATGTTGTTTCACTAGTAATTATGTTTTTTGTTTCTTGTTAACGAAAATATCGATTAGGTTTTTTGAGATCGGATAGTAATATCATCAAATCGCAAGATGTTATTTTATATTTGGTTATAATCTGTTATTACGTAATCGGTTCCTAAAGAAAATACTTTACCAGCTTAATATTAACCGCAGATTAAATTCTGATTTGACTGACTATATAATTATAAATGGTTTTATTTTTGGGTTAGTGCTCGCAGCACCGGTTGGACCTGTAGGAGTTCTGTGCGTTCAGCGAACGCTTTCAGAGGGGCGCCTTCATGGGATACTGTCTGGATTGGGAGCAGCCTTTGGTGATGCGATTTATGGAGCGATCGCAGCGTTTGGTATTAGTGCAATAGAATTGTGGATTGTTGATCATCAAATAGCATTGAGAACGGCTGGAGGTATAATTTTACTTCTATTGGCGGCTAAAACTTTGATTGTGACAACGCGTCGATCCTCGGAGTCTAGAGTGGGTGAGGTTCGTACTGAAAGTTTACTGCAGGATTTTATATCAACTTTTCTACTGGCAATAACTAACCCTATAACTATGTTAACTTTCGCAGGATTATTTGTCACTTTGGGAGTAACTGACGCCGGAGAGTCAATAGGGAATGCCTCACTCTTAGTTGCAGGTGTATTTACTGGGTCTGCTATGTGGTGGTTTGCCCTTTCTTTTTCCGCAAATCTTGCTAGACCTTACCTGGATGGTGGTTACCAAAAATGGGTTTCACGTGTATCTGCAGCTATTTTGGTCGGTTTTGGAGTTTATGCGCTAGCCACTGCTCAGTTTTACCAGGTTTAACTTCAAACTTAATAGATTTAAAATTGGAATATTTTTCCGATTTCCAATTAAAGAACAGTTACGGATTTGTATTATGTGGCCTGATATAGTTGATATTAATGACTTTTATAGTTCTAGTTTGGGCAGAATGACTTGTCAGCTGGTCAGGCGTCAGATCAGAACATATTGGGAAAACACACTAGGGATGCGGGTGCTTGGAATAGGTTTTGTAAACCCCTATTTAAGGCCTTTTCTCGATGAAGCAACTAGCGTTATTGCTGCTATGCCCTCTCGCATGGGTGCGTTTGGAGGAGGATATCAGCGCTTAGGCCCTGGTAACACCTCATGTCTTACTGATGAATGTTCTCTTCCATTTCTAGATTTGTCTTTGAATAGAGTTTTACTGGTTCATAGTTTTGAATATACAAATCAGGTTAATCTCATGCTTAGAGAAATATGGAGGGTGATGGATGATGGAGGGCGTTTGCTAATTGTTGTTCCCAATCGTCGGAGCGCATGGTCACATACTGATTTTACCCCATTTGGGCATGGTCGACCTTATTCTATCGATCAACTTAAAAGTACTTTGAAGCAATCTTTGTTTACCCCCGTCAGGGATACAAGGGCATTGTTTATACCTCCAACTCGAAGACGCTATTGGCTCGCAGCGGCTCCAGCATGGGAAAGAATAGGCGCTAGGTGGCTCCAAGTGTTTGGGGGTGTAATAATAGTGGAGGCAACAAAACAGATATATGCTGGAAATACATCTAATCAACTACATCAGGCCCACAGATATGTTCCCTTAACAGGAGAGGTTACTCAGAGGGCTATAATTAGACCACATGAAAACTCTAACCACGGCTTAGGAGATATATAGCCTCTTCAGCAAGCCAATTTGTCCATATTCCGACACTATTTTTAGGTGTTGCACGACCCGAATGATTTATACTAATGATCTTATGTATAACAAAACCCATTTCACCTGCTAAAGCAACGAAGTCGGTTAAAGTGCAGAATCTTATGTTTGGCGAGTCGCACCATATATATGGCAATTTTTCAGACATTGGGCTTCTGCCTTGAATTAATAAGTCAAAACGCACTCGCCAGTAACCTAGATTTGGAAAGCTTACAATAGCATGCTGACCAATCCTTAGCAGCTCATTCAAAGTTCCTCGAACGTCATATATAGACTGCAAGGTTTGAGAAAGTATGACATAATCAAATGCATCAGAAGGATAATTTTTTAAGTCATCTTCTGCGTCTCCCTGCACAACTGCTAGTCCAAGACTGACAGATTTGTTTACTCCTTTTTGACTTAACTCTATACCGCGTCCGTCAACTTGTTTAAAATTGACGAGGTAGTTAAGCAGGTCTCCATCACCGCAGCCTATGTCGAGAACTCTACTGCCCGGCTTAATCATATCAGCAACTAACTGGAGATCTACACGATCAATTATTTTTTCAGCTGGCACGTTATTAGAAACCATCGTTTTTTTTCGCCATTTTATATATTCGATTGATCAGCAGCTGCAGAGATAAAACCTGATAAAATACTAAAAAATTCTGGTTCTTTCAGTAAAAAAGCGTCATGTCCTGAGTCAGTGTTGATTTCTACAAAACTTACAGATGCTGCGACAGCATTTAATGCGTGGACAATCTGCCTAGATTCAGAAGTAGGAAATAGCCAGTCAGAAGTAAAGCTAATTAGACAAAACTTAACATCCGTATTCAAAAATGCATTTGCTAGAACATTATCATGTTCTGCTGCTAAATCGAAATAATCCATGGCTCTAGTTATGTATAGGTAAGAATTTGCGTCGAACCTCTCTACAAATGAATTACCTTGATGGCGCAGATAGCTTTCTATTTGAAAATCTGCTTCAAAACCATAACTTACATTAGCTCTATCTTGAAGTTCTCTTCCAAATTTTCGATGTAAAGCTGAGTCTGACATATACGTTATGTGGGCGGCCATACGCGCTACTGAGAGGCCCCGATTTGGAAGTTCTTGGCTTTCATAATAGCTACCGTTTCTCCAGTCGGGATCGGACATAATTGCTTGTCTTCCTACTTCATGAAATGCAATATTTTGTGCAGAATGACGTGCGGCACCAGCAATAGGTATTGCACATAATACACAGTCTGGATATTTTGAAGCCCACTCTAATACTTGCATCGCTCCCATTGATCCGCCCGTTACGCAAAATAATTTTTCAATTCCGAGATAATCAATAACTAGCTTTTGGGCGGCGACAATGTCTGTAATGGTAATTAAAGGGAAGGACAGCCCAAATGGCCTACCAGTCTTGGGATTTATATCCCTTGGGCCAGCGGTACCCATGCAACCGCCTAGTACGTTTATACAAATAACATAATAGCGATCAGTATCGATAGGTAACCCTGAGCCAACAACCATGTTCCACCAGCCAGCGTTTCCTGTTATAGGATGCTCTTCAGCTGCAAATTGATCTCCAGTGAGTGCATGACACACTAAAATTGCATTTGACCGATCAGCATTTAATTTACCATAAGTCTGGTAGGAAACAGTGAAAGGGCCCAGTTTCTGTCCTGAAACAAGAGAAAGTGGAACTTGTTCCCCTAGCACAATATTGTGCCCAGGCATACCGATTACTGCAGGTTCAACAGGAATAGAACCTTCATGAGCGTTATTAGAATTTGAAACGGTGGTCATTGTTTATTACTTTTAAATAGTTCTTAAGTTTTGGCCAATACAATAGTTAAATACTGCTCTATGTTGGCTGATGCTAAGGTGTCAACGTTTTCTTTGTGAAAAAATTTATATAATTTATATAGAAATACAAAAAATGATTACTTTCCAAGGAAAAATTTTATTATGAACGAGGAACAAAACGGAATCGACAAGTTTCGCGGTGAGATTGACGACATCGATGACGCCCTTCTAGATTTATTACAGCGCAGAGCTGAATTAGTCGAAAATATAGGTTCTCTTAAAGCGCGAAAAAATCACAGTGTTTTTAGACCAGCACGGGAAGCTATACTTTTACGTACCCTCTTGAATAAAAGCAACGGCAAACTATCAGCTCAGGCAATAGTCAGAATATGGCGAGAGATTATTGGAGCTTCAATTGCCATGCAGGGAGATCTGACAATAGCTTGCTGTCCATTTGGAAATAATATTATAAAAGAGATTCTTGTTCAGGAACGTTTTGGTCTTTCTGCTAACTTGTTGTCCCTAACTGATCCTTCAGAAGTAGTGCATAGCGTTGCTCTCCGTAAAGCTAAACTTGGATTAGTTCCTTTGCCAAGTAATAATTTAACTTCACCTTGGTGGATGATATTAAATAATATTAATTATGATGATGTTTTACGGGTGATTGCTAGTGTGCCATTTTTATTATCTGGTAAAGATAGTAAATTAGATGCTTTTATCATATCTCTTGGTGAAGCAGAGTTAAGTGGTGATGATGTAACTCTTTTGGCTTTGGAATTTAATTCTGATGTTATAATTGATCGCGTTCATCACGATCTTTTGTCTACAGGTTTGGAATGTGTTTGCATCGATTCTTATAAAAATTTAGATCAATCAGGGTCGCAATCTTATTTGTTTAAGTTCAGCGGATTCATAGAGAAAAATGATGATAGATTACATAAGTCTCTTTCAGAATTTCCGCTAGTAAATATTTGGCAGGTTGGAATATATGCTACTCCATATATTCTGAAACAATAAATTACACACAAGGGAGTGTTTAAAGAGTGGTTCGTCCACAGGCTAAAGAAGGTATATTGAGGGTAAAACCTTATGTGGGTAGTGAAGCTAATAAAGGTAAAACACTATCTGAAGGTAGAAAACTCATAAACATTAGTTCGAATGAAAGTGCATTTGATGCTAGTCCGGCAGCAAAAGAAGCTTTTATGAGATCTGTTGGTGACTTAATTCGCTATCCTGAGATAGACGCTATGTCACTTCGGATGGCTTTGGCCAATCACCATGGAATTAATCTAGAAAATGTAATTTGTGGGGCTGGTTCAGACCAAATAATCGATCTTTTGGCTTTAGCATATGCTGGTAAAGGCGATGAAGTTATCTATAGCGCTCATGGTTTCCAAATGTATCCTATAGCTGCGCATGCCGTTGGAGCTACACCAGTAGCTGCGCCGGAATCGGATTTAACCGCTGATGTAGATGCTCTTTTAGAAAAAGTTACTGATAGAACTAAGATTTTATTTCTTGCGAACCCTAACAACCCTACTGGATCTTATGTTTCACAAAATGAAATTAAGAGACTTCATGCTGGTTTACCTGGAAATGTAATATTAGTAATTGATGCGGCTTATGCTGAATACGTAACGACTGAAGATTATGATTCCGGAATAGAGCTCGTTCGAAATGAAAAGAACGTGGTGATGACACGGACATTTTCCAAAATATATGGCCTAGCTAGCTTACGAGTCGGCTGGGCTTATGGCCCGAAAGAAGTTATTGAAACGCTTGATAGAATTCGTCCTCCTTTTAATGTCAACTCAGTAGGTATCTCAGGTGCGATTGCAGCTCTATCTGATAAGGAGCACACTAAAAAATCACAATTACATAATAGTGAAATTTTACAATGGTTTACCGAGGAGGTTAAGAGCATGGGGTTAAAGTTACATCCCTCGTTCGCAAATTTTCTGATTGTGTATTTTGATCCAAATTCATCTAAGAATGCAGAAGCGGCATACCAATTTCTTTTTGAGCGAGGAATCATAACCCGTCGTGTGGGGGGGTATGGTTTGCCTGACTGGGTACGTATGTCGATGGGCACTCAAGAAGAAATGGAATTTGTATCTGCCACATTGAAAGAGTTTGTCGAAAAAAATGATTGATTCTCACTTATTTAGTCACATTACGATCATAGGTTTAGGCCTTATAGGATCTTCATTAGCACGAGCCATTAAATCAAAAAATATGGCTGGTCGCATCTCAGTTTATGATAATGACGAAGAGGTTCGGGCAATCTGTAGAGATCTAAAAATTGCAGATATTGTCCATGATTCTATTTCTGAAGCAGTGTCTGGAGCAGATTTAGTGATACTGGCAGTCCCAATTCGAGCCTATTCCTCAGTAGCTAAGAAAATATCCAAACATCTTTCCTCTGATGTGATAATCACCGATGTTGGTTCAGTTAAAAAAGAAGTTATAGTTTCTCTCAGAGCTGAGTTGCCTGCTACGATAAACTTGGTTCCAGGCCATCCAGTAGCTGGGACAGAACATTCTGGTCCTGAAGCGGGGTTCTCAGAATTGTTTATTGATCGTTGGGTGATTTTAACTCCTGAGAATAATACAAATACTAATGCTATAAACTTGGTAAAAAAAATGTGGAACAAGCTGGGTAGTAATGTTGAAATTATGGACGCATCTCATCATGATAGAGTTCTAGCTATTACTAGCCATTTACCTCATCTCATAGCCTACACGATTGTGGCTACTGCGGCTGATATGGAGGGTCAATTACAGGCAGAGAATAAAAATACAGACGTGGTTACGACCGCAGATGTTGTAAAATATTCAGCTGGAGGTTTCAGAGATTTTACTAGAATAGCCGGATCAAATCCTCTGATGTGGAGAGATGTTTTTTTGAGTAATAAAGATGCGGTCTTAGAAATGCTAGGACGCTTTAACGAAGACCTTACAGCTCT
>Ga0310344_10000216_pt1 | contig 47948 bp, 39 predicted proteins | sample HC15DNA20200_MG_FD_203801 | JGI IMG/M metagenome (GOLD analysis project Ga0310344, IMG submission 203801) | Marine microbial communities from station ALOHA, North Pacific Subtropical Gyre - HC15-DNA-20-200_MG | ecosystem: Environmental > Aquatic > Marine > Oceanic | place: Pacific Ocean: North...
CGAGGTCTCGAAGAACGATTTTTTTGATTCCCTCTTCCATAGTGCAATGGTGGTCGGCGTAAACACGAGTGCTCAAATTGAAGCCGGAGTTGTGGGCCGACCGGTCTTCACCATTCAAAGTGAGGAACACGCTGGAACTCAAGAGGGTACACTGCATTTTCACTATTTGCTTGAAGTTGGTGGTGGCCTGGCTCAGAACGCCAGAGGATTTGATCGCCATGTCGAACAACTGAGTCGTGCTTTCACTGAAGGACTCAAGGAGGACGCGAGGCGAAAAGGCTTTCTGGAGGGGTTCGTTCGCCCAAAAGGCTTAGCTGTACCAGCAACGCCGCTCATTGCCGACGGGATTGAAGCTCTAGGACGGCTTTCTCCTGGTTCGCCTGAGCGCCTTGGACTGCCCCTATATCTGTTTAGGTGTGTTTTGTGGCCGGCGGCTCTCGGACTGAAGGTTTTACGCCATTTTGCACGGGTGCGGGTGAAACGGCAGCGCAAGCTAAGGCCACTGACTGTTAGCGGGTTTCTACTTAAACCATTGTTTGATCTTCTTGATCTTGTGTTGCGTTGGCGTCCGGCCAAAGGGTTCGTTAAGAAATATATGGTTCCGCGAGTTATGTCGCGAATGAATCCTGATGAGCCAACAGAAGAGATGGTGGCCATTCCCCGCGTCATTGACAAGATGCACAAGATTGACCGCCCGCTGATTGTGGGGCCGTGGCTGAGCGAGGTTGGGTTCGAACTGCTTTATTGGTTGCCGTTCTTGAATTGGGTGAAGACTTATCGAGAATTTGATCAAGAGCGCATGATTATCGTATCTCGTGGCGGAGTAGCTTCCTGGTACAGGAACATAGGTAATCACTACGTCGATGTGTTTGATTTTTTCACACCTGAGCAGTTGAAAAAGAGAAATGAAGAGCAGATCGCGTCTGGACAGATGAAGCAGAGAGCTTTTACGGATTTTGAGCGAGAGGTTGTCAAACTCGTAAAGGTGTCCATTCAGCGTAGAGACGTGCAGATGTTTCACCCAATGTATATGTATAGACTTTTTTATCCCTATTGGAAGAGCCGTACATCAATCAATCTTATCGAGAATTTCGCATCTTTTAAGCACCTGCCGAGCCTCGATATATCAGATATCTCGGCTAAATTGCCTGACAGGTATATTGCGGTTCGGTTCTATCACAATACGGCGTTCCCAGAGACCGAAGCCAATGTCACCTTCGTTCGAAAGTTGCTCACGCGGATAACGGAGACTACGGATGTCGTGCTGTTAAACCCTGGTTATGATCTTGATGATCATTGGGATCTAAAGCCGGATGTTACAAGAAAGGTGCACCCAATTGATCACCTTCTTGAGCCTAGTAATAACCTCGACGTCCAGACCAAGGTAATCTGTGGAGCTCAGGCCTTCATAGGCAACTATGGAGGACTGTCTTACCTCGCTCCGTTCTATGGGGTAAGGTCGTTGGCGTTCTATTCCAGCCCGGCTCATGTTGCACCCCACCACTTGGACTTAATGTACAGAGTTGCAGCGAAGTTAAAACGTGGATCCTATGTAGCCCTTGATGTAGAAGGGCTCGATTTACTGAGCCATGTCCTGATGCAGCCGGATGGAGGCGACGTGGCCTCATTGCCTAACGATGCTCGGTCGGCCGTTGACCATGGGTTGGCAACGGTTACCCAAGATCGTTTGTGAGACTGATGAATTTGACAAAGCTGTGGGAGCGAATTCTTGGCAGGTCGACTGGTGCGGATCTTGCTGACCGCCTGGACAAGGTACTCGAACGTCTCGAACGTCTCGAACGTTCGATGGTTGAACTCCAGAAGACGCATCGAACTGTGAGTGCGGTCGCTCGCAGGATGTTTCTCGAAGATGTTGACTTGCCGCCAAGAAAACTTCTTCGCTCTCGTCGATTTGGTGTTACGTCGCAGAATGAGGAAGACGGGTTGTTGGTCGAACTTTTCAAGCAGGTGGGTATCACGAATAGCCGGTTCGTTGAGATTGGTTGTGGAGTCAACGGAGGAAACTCCGGGTTTCTTGCTCAGGAGTGCGGTTGGAGCGGTTTAATGATCGATGCACAGCCAGCCGCAGTTGAAAAGGTGGCTGTTCGTTTCGCCAGTGAGGATGTTCTGACGGAATCCCATCGGATGTCTCGAGAGAACATCAATACTGTGTTGGCGGAGGCTGGTTTCCAAGGTGAGATTGATCTCCTGAGTCTAGATGTTGACGGTAATGATTTTTGGCTTTGGGATGCCCTCACTATCTGCCGACCAAGGGTGGTTATCATTGAATACAACTATCTGTTAGGTCCTACTGTCTCGGCAACGATTCCCTATGATCCAAATTTCTTTATCAAGACTGCTCCAACTCGAGCTTATCGTGGTGCCTCACTTGAGGCGATGGTCCGCTTGGGACGTCGGAAAGGCTACCGGTTAGTTACGAGTGAACGGGTTAATGCGGTGTTTCTCCGCGAGGACGTAGCTTCGAATTTTCCGACCCTAACTTCAGCTCTGGCGTATCAGGCGCCTGGGAACCGTATTAAGAATGTGTTCGGTAAGTTCACTCGTTTCGACCTTATGCTGGTGCCTGTTGATGAGCAGGGCCAACCGGGTAGTGCGGTGCCGGCAGAGGCGGTGAGATGAAGTTCTTGTTTGTCCTCCAGTATCCAGGCTATCTGCGCTATTTTGATTCGGTTGTCGAGGCTCTATTGACCCGCAGCCACCAGGTGTCCGTTGCCTTCGATCAACCTCACAAGCAGGCTGAAGGACTTGCAGCATTTAAGGCCTCAGGCCGGGCGGTCGAGGTGCTGGGTAGGACTCCAGTTCGAGCTGATGTTTGGGAGCCAGTGGCTCGTGGTGTACGTGGGACAGTGGATTACATCCGCTATCTGCATCCTCGCTTTGCGGACTCACCCTACCTGCGGAATCGAATGCGTAAGGTGTTGCCTCCTTTGACACGATTCTTGGGTCGGTGGGAGAAGAGCACCGAAGGTAAGACTCGCCGCTTGCTTGCCTTGCTTGATGCTTGTGAACGTGCGATTCCAAGTAACAAGAATCTCGATTCGTTTCTTCAACAGGTGAGCCCAGATGTGCTTATTGTCTCACCTCTTGTCACCGATCAATGTCCACAGGTCGATATGATTAAATCGGCTAGGAGGGTTGGGATACCGAGCGTCTTGGGCGTCGCTTCTTGGGATCACCTAACGACCAAGGGGCTTATGCGTATTCAACCAGATTTGGTTACTTTGTGGAACCACCATCAGCGGAGAGAGGCCATTGAGTTTCATGCTGCTTCTGGTGACAGGATCGCTATTACTGGCGCACAGTGTTTTGATCGTTGGTTTGATCGGAAGCCTCGTCTGTCTCGCGAAAGATTCTGCCGCCGTGTTGGTCTTCCGGTAGATGAAGCATTTATCGTTTTTGTTGGGTCCACTGCCTCGATTTCCGCCCCTGATACTGAGGTTCGGTTCGTAAAACGGTGGATTGAAGCGATCCGTCTTGGACCGGGAACGCTGAGCACACTGGGGATCCTTATTAGGCCACATCCCTATAATTCAAACCATTGGCAGAATGTTGATTTGACAGGTTATAGAAGTGTTGTGGTATTTCCGAACCAAGGTGCCAACCCAGTTGATGATGACGACAGGGCCGATTACTACGACACCCTCCATCACAGTATGGCCGTGGTGGGTATCAATACCTCGGCAATGATTGAGGCCGGCATACAAGACCGACCCGTGTTCACAATCATAGACTCTTCTTTCGACCGAACACAGACTGGCACTCTCCATTTCCAGTATCTACTGCCTGAGAATGGCGGACATCTACAACGAGCGACGAGCCTCGATGAGCACGTCTCTCAGCTTGTGTCGATAATTGATACTGGTGGATTGCATTCAAGTCGGCGATTCATTGAGGCCTTTGTGAGGCCTTATGGATTTGACGTACCCGCTACACCACGGTTCGTAACTGCGCTGGAGGGACTAGACCATGTAGCGCCGATTCCGCCAGACGCTGTGTCAGGGCTTCTCGTCCCCCTTCAGGCGTTTTTGTGGGCTATTGGGCTTGCAGCTAGTCGCAAGAGGCTTAAGAAACGGTTGATTCGTTTCATGATTAACAGGTGGGGACGCCTTAAGAAGGAGTGGCGCTTGCCCCGCTTGTCTCGGACGATAGAGCGACCCCAATTGACGAAGGCGGCGTTAGATGCGGTAAGTGCATCCGGTGATGTGCCTAAGACCCAATCAGAGCAGAGCCAGAACCCTCGGTGACTGTTTTTGTTAGAACGGAGTGCTATGACGACAGGCGCTGAGCCAAAGGCAGACCTGGCGGAAAAAGAGCTGCAGCGTCGCCTGCAGGTGGCTCGGGATGCCCATGCTTATCAAGCATATCTTCGAGTGCGCCGACATGTGATTGCCCAATTGGCTCTTGGGCACAGCAGAAGGTCCAGTGGTCATGTGCCGAGTGACTATTGGTCTGGTGAGTTGTCTAGGTTTGATTACATGCTGGATGCATCGCCGTTGGTGATTGCTCAGCTTAGGCACCATACGCACAACTTAACGGGATTGCTGCCCCAGCATTACAGGGTTAGTCTGGATACGAAGCGCCAGCAGTTTGCTGAAAAATTAGAGGCTCTTCGCGATCTAGATCAGGCTGATTTGTGGTTGCCAGAAGCCCCTCTTCTGGGGGGATTCGGATTCGAAATCGATGGTGAACTTGTCAACATCGACACACTGAAGTTCTATGAGGTTCTGATCGCACTACATTCAGGAGCGGTGCTTGCGGAGTTTCGTGACAGTACTGAGCGAAGGTTGGTATGGGAGATTGGAGCTGGGTGGGGTGGGTTTGCGTATCAGCTAAAGACTTTGTGTCCCAATGTAACTTATGTGATCACTGATTTTCCGGAGTTATTTCTTTTTTCAGCTACCTACCTGTTGGCTGCTTTTCCTGAGGCTAGAGTGCGCTTCTACGGAGAGGTTCCTGCTGGCGAAACCTTCGATAACTGGCAAGAATTTGATTTTGTGTTTCTTCCTGATACGTTCCACGCTGAGTCGAAACCAGAGCAGGTCGACTTGATGCTAAATATGGTGTCGTTTCAGGAAATGACTACTCAGCAGGTGCATGCCTACGTGCGCCATGCTTACGAGCTAGAGTGTCCGTATCTCTATAGCCTGAACCGTGACCGCTCACATCACAATCGCGAACTGAGTAATGTTCGTTCGATAATTGGCGAATATTACTGGCCGCATGAAGTTAAGATGCTTCCGGTCAGTTATCCCAAGATGCTCGACGCTGGTGCCGATTTACCAAAGAGTGGCTATAAGCATGTCGTGGGGTGGCGTCGAGTTAGGCTATGAGTGTGACCCGAGTCGTCATTGGGCTACCACTTTACAATCATGCTGAAGATCTGCCAGAAGCGTTGGAATCACTGCTGATCCAGTCATTCCTGAACTTCCGGCTTGTGTGTGTCGACGACCAGTCGACCGATGGGACTGGAAATATCGTTCAGGAATACGCTAAACACGATTCACGGATCACATATTCCCGCAACCCTAGGCGCTTGGGCATGATCGGCAATTGGCGTCGAGTGTTCTGCTTGGCGATGGAGCAGGTGCCTGAGGCGGAATACTTTGCCTGGGCTAGTGATCACGACATCTGGCATCCTCGTTGGTTACAGGTTCTTGTTAGGGCTCTCGATCAATCACCCGGCGTGGTTTTGGCATATCCCAAGAACCATCGGATTGGACCAGATGGTTTAACCGAGAAGAAGCCTTGGATGTTCGAGACGGTAGGTCTTAATGATATCCGGACCCGTTTTCGGTTGACGATGAGGCATATGTCCGCTGGCAATATGATTTATGGTCTAGGGAGAGCCGACGCCATCAAACGAGCCGGCGTTTTTCGCCGGGTGCTGGTGCCGGACCGCTTATTGCTGATGGAGCTTGCCCTTGAGGGACAATTTCAGCAGGTTCCAGAAGTGCTTTGGTTTAGGCGATGGTATGGTCCTATCTTTAGTCTAGGACGACAACGCCGTGCGTTCTTTCCCGATGGACGGCCTTTGTATGCATTCTTACCTTGGTGGATTGGCCACGCTGCGGTGCTGAGTTGGAACCTCGGTGTTCTCGGGCAATGTTGCCCACGTATCGGTCGTGTTGTTGGATTCAGGTTTGGTGTTAGATACCTATGGCTGGCTGGTCTGCTGCATGCCAGGCAGCAACTTAAGCAATTGCGTGTCGATCTCTTTGAGCATGCAACATTCTTGAAGCCGATTTATGTAAAGTGTCGAGGTGTTTTCAGAAGGTCGATGCGCTTCTGTGGAAAACTTGAAAGACAATGCCGGCAGGCTGCTACTACGGATGAAGGGAGACGTAAGTTCGTGCGCGACATGAGAGTGAGGTTGGGCGATTTGGTTCGTTCAGCAACTTTTCCACTAGGTCGTGTTCTGCTCAGGATTTTGGTTTCATTGCCACTGATGCGTGGTTGGGTGATTCCCTGGTTGGCTCGCGAAGAAATTCATCAAGTTCCATCCGGGCCTGAAGTCTTCTCGATGCGGAAGGCTTTGAAAGTTGCCTCGAGCGGTCAAGGGCCGATCATTGTCGGACCATGGCTGTCTGAGGTTGGCTTTGAGGTGCTTTACTGGATTCCGTTTCTGGTGTGGGCTACCAAGGAATTCGAGATCGACCGCGATCGGCTGATTGTCGTGTCTCGTGGTGGCGCACACGCTTGGTATCGAGACTTTGCCGAGCACCACGAAGATATTTTCGGCATGATGTCGCTGAAACAGTTCCGTAAGCGCAATGATGCTAGATGGAGGGACGGCGGCAACCAAAAACAGATGGTTTCTGGAACATTCGATGAGTTTATTGTCAATCTTGTAAAAAATCGTCGCGGTCTTACCGATGTCAACGTTATACACCCATCGATTATGTATCGTTTGCTCCGCTATTACTGGTATGAGAAAGGAGCGATTAGCTTATTAAACAAGCATTCAGTCTATCGGACCATGCCTACGACTGGGGGCGACGCTCTAGCCAAGACCCTGCCAGAGAAATTCATAGCGGTCCGTTTCTATTTTCGCCCATCATTTCCTGATACGCCTGAAAACCGCAGGCTAGTTGTTCGACTGATAAAGAGGCTAGCGAATCGTATGCCCGTGGTACTTCTGAACACTGGCTTGAGCGTCGATGATCATCGTGATTTCGATCCTGGAGTCGGCAGGGGCATTCATACGGTCGACCACTTAATGACGCCAACGACTAATCTTGAGGTTCAAAGCTCGATTATTGCCCGGTCTCGAGCATTTGTTGGGACATATGGTGGACTGTCCTATCTTGGACCCTTCTATGGTGTGCCGACTATCGGTTTGTTTTCGAATGAAGCCGAGCTGGTGCCAACTCATCTTGATGTGTCTCGACGCTTGGCAAGGCATCTGGGCACCTCCCTTGTAACTCTAGATGTGAAGGAATTATCGATGGTCGAGTTGCTGTGTGACACACTAGATGGGGCTGATAGTGGTATCGCGGAGCCGATTATCTCTCCTGCATTAGCCTCGCGCATGCGTGTCTTGTCGTAGAGGCATTAGAAACTATTTATGATTCTCGAATTTGATGAATTGAAAGAGTATAGGGGCCGTGTCGCAATGGTGGACGGCGCATTTGACCCTTTGCATCATGGACATATTGAGTATTTCAGGCAAGCTCGTGCGCTTGGCATGCCGTTATTGTGCAACATCGCTTCAGATAGTTATGTTGCTACGAAACACCCTCCGTTGCTGGGTGGTGCAGAGCGCGCCTTGGTCATCGATGCCTTGTCTGTCATCGACTATACGATGGTGAGCCATTGCGATACCGGCACGGTTTTGAGAGAACTCAGACCAACTCATTACATCAAGGGGAAGGACTGGCAGGGGCGCCTGCCTTCCGAACAGGACCGAATCTGTGTAGAACATGGTATCGAGATCGTGTTCTTGGACACGGTGTTGGACTCTTCGACTGAATTACTCCGTCGGTATCAACTGGGGAGGGACGCAGACGGTGAGGTCTGTGACTTTGAGCAGATTGTGAGCTCGCAGGCGCCAGTTCAGGCGTCCCACTATGATGCAGAGTATTTTGTCAGTGATTGGCGAGAAGGAGATAACGACTACACGATCGAGGCTCGACGTAAGATCGAAGGGCGGCATCCGGAAGTGGTCAAGGAGGTGTTTCAACCGGAATCCGTGCTTGATGTGGGCTGTGGCCCAGGGGTATTGCTGTATTTGCTGCAAGAGCAAGGCATTATGGCTGATGGCGTCGATTTTAGCCCTAGCTGCCGCGATCTTGCCCCTCCCGAGGTCAGAGAGCGGATTATAGTGGGAACAACGGCCGACCCTGAGCTGTTTGCTGACAATACCTACCAGCTTGTTATCTGCCGCGAAGTGATGGAACACCTTACAGTCTTGCAGGTACGTGAGACGGTCAGAAATCTGTGTCGGATTAGTTCCCGATACGTATATGTCACGACGAGGTTTCACCCAGACCCAAATGGACTATTGGATGTGACAACACAGTTTGAGGTTGACCCTTCCCATATAACTTTGCTCAACAAGGACTTTTTGAGGGTGCTGTTTGTGCTGGAAGGCTTTCGTCGTTGTCAGGAGCTTGAGTCGAAAATTGACTGGATGGGAAAAGGGCGCGTCTTGGTTTATGAAAAGCCGGAGAATCAACGGTGAGCGAAACAGCGTTCGGTGGTGATGTCGATGGGGTGGTTGGTTACCACTTGAACCCGCTGACATGTGGCGTTGCCAAGTTTAACGTGATGTTGGCCAGACATCTTGAGGTTCAGATCTTTGGTTTGTTTGATAATAGAGTAGCTGCGCTGCGGCGGCCTCTGCTGTCTGTCAAGCTTTCTGAGTTCGCGGAGGCCGATGCTGAGGCCCTTGCATCACTTGTAGAGACTGCGCCGTGGAGGGATCACTTCGCGCTTTTCTTGCATGAGTGGACAGAAACACCAACAGAGCAACTGCTGCTCTCTCTGGCGGAAGTGGTATTTTGCGGGAACGACGAATTGGTGGCCAGCCTGCGAAATCGCCGAGCCGCTGTCGAGAAGTTATGGTGCCCATCGACACTACTGGAACCACAGCGGTTTGCGTCGGACGGTATTTCGGTGTTCGCATTTGGGATGGCTCATAAGGTTCGTCCGGAATTACACCGCACGTTCCAGGCCCTGCTCGAAAAGACCGGTCGGCCTTATTCGGTGTATCTCTCCACGGCTCTCCACGAAGGGACCGCCTTCGATGAGAGTTTTACGGCGGTGTTTGAAGAGTTGAAGAAAATCTATGGCAACAAGATCTATTTTTTGGGCTATTTGTCAGACACGGCGGTGTACAACTATTTGCTCGACACAACTTTTTTCACGGCATTCTTTGAAAAAGGGGTCCGCGCGAACAACACAACAGTCAATGCAGCTATGGACTGTGGAGCAGTCGTTGTTACTAATCTTGATGAATATTCGCCAGAGGTGTTTGGGCATATGCATAATGTGATCGATATCAACCGGTGTGATGGTCTGCCCGTGTCACCTGATATTCTAGGTTCACTTGCCGGCAATGCTCGTGCAACAGCGTCCAGTACTATGGGATGGGATTCACTGGTGGCCAGGATCAAGATGTTATGAAGTCAGGGACGGGGTCACGAGGGCCGGTCAAAGGCAGTAGGAGGGCAGCGAGTGACCAATGCCAAACCTAGAGAATGGCTTCTGCGCTGGTTGCATGGCTAGAATGCTAAATATTTTTTGGTAAGAATGAATTCCGAATTTGGAGAAACGGGTCATGGCACGCGAGTTGAAGCTGGGACGGCATGTTGTAAACGACCGTAGCCCTGCCTACGTGATTGCAGAAGTGGGCCACAATCACCAAGGCAAGCTTGAAACAGCTAAGGAGATGTTCAAGCAGGCACAGGCCTGTGGGGTCAGTGCTGTGAAGCTGCAGAAGCGAGATAACCGCGGGCTGTTTACCCAGGCGGCGTTCGACCGGCCGTACGAGAACGAGAATAGCTTCGGCGCAACATACGGTCAACACCGAGAGGCTCTTGAGTTCGACCGAGAACAGTATGTTGAATTACAGCAGTATGCGGCTGAATTGGGTCTAGACTTCTTTGCCACTGCGTTTGATGTTGCTAGTGCCGACATGCTGGAGATGCTTGATATGCCGGCCTATAAGGTGGCGTCCGCTGACTTGCGGAACCTGCCATTGCTACGTCATATTGCCGGGTTTGGTAAGCCGCTGATTGTTAGCACTGGTGGTGGATCGATGGAAGATGTCATACGTGCTTATGAGACCATCATGCCGATCAATTCGCAGCTTTGTCTCATGCAGTGCACCTGTGGCTATCCGGCGGAATTTGACGAACTCAATCTTCGGGTTGTCGAAACTTATCGCAAGCAGTTCCCAGATATTGTTGTCGGTTACTCGGGTCATGACAATGGCATCGCGATGCCATTGGTGACATATGTTTTGGGTGCACGCGTAATCGAGAAGCACTTCACTCTTAACCGTGCAATGAAGGGCACTGACCATGTGTTCTCGCTTGAACCAGTTGGTATGAAGAAAATGACTAGGGATTTGGAGCGCGCACGACAGAGCTTGGGAGATGGGCGCAAGACTGTCTTTGCGAGCGAATCGGCCCCAGTCGTGAAGATGGGAAAGAAGTTGGTTGCGGCGCGCGATATAACTCTAGGACATCGCTTGACCGCCGATGACGTTGCTGTGAAATCGCCAGGTGATGGCCTTGCACCAGTCGAAATCGACAGGGTTATTGGGTCTGTTATAACTGTGGCCTTGTCCAAGGATGACGACCTGTCATTGGACCAGCTAGCGGAGGCTTCGGACTCCCCGAACCCGGAACAGTAGCCGGTTGTTGGTTGCCTTATGTCAGATCCGTTTCGTCTCGATGGTCTTGTTGCGGTGGTGACTGGTGCGGCCGGTAAGCTTGGACCTGTCTGGGTTGAGGCACTGTTAGATGCGGGGGCCGCCGTCTTTGCTGTTGAGCTGGATGGGGCCGAGATTAGCTCTGCATTTGAATCCTTGCGAGGGGTTCACGATGAGACCAGGTTGGTGCTACATAGGGCCGACGTGCTTGATCGAGATGCACTAATCGTGGCGCGGGACACTTGTGGGAGAACCTTGGGTGGGGTACATGTCTTAGTCAACAATGCTGGTATTGATCAGCCGGCTTCGGTTGGTGGGTTAGTGTCTCATCGCCTAGAGGATGTGCCTCTTGATATCTGCCGCACGATTTTGGAAGTCAATACTTTGGGCACATTCCAGGTGACACAGGTGTTTGGGGCTGAGATGGTGAAGGCTCGTCGAGGGTCGATTATCAACATAGGGTCGCTTTATGCCAGTGTTGCGCCTGATGCTCGTCTCTATGACCATATGGTTCTTGAACCACCTTTCTTGAAGCCGCCGGCCTACGGTGCCTCCAAGGCAGCCGTGGTTAACTTGACTCGATATTTCTCGACGGTTTGGGGGCCGTACGGAGTGAGGGTTAACACGCTATCTCCAGGAGGGGTGCTGGGAGACCAAGACCCTGAGTTTCAGCGAAAATTTAATGATCGCGTTCCGCTAGGTCGAATGGCTGTGGACGCTGACCTGAGGGGACCGTTACGGTTTTTGGCGTCGGACGCATCTTCCTATGTCACAGGCACAGAATTGAGGGTGGACGGGGGCTTCACAGCTTGGTGAAGGAAGGTCGTGTCGCCCTGCCACCTGTACTGAAACTGGGGCGTGCTTACCAACGCGGTCGCATCTAGATACTCGAAAGAACGGATTCAAATGCACGCTAGGTCACCCATACAGGACTACATTCCAAATGTCATCAAGGGCCAAGAGGAACAGGCTCTGGATGGTCAGGTGCTGTTGAATATTGATCCAGTGACAGGGGAACAATTGTGTACGGTGGCCCGTTCTGGGAAGGCTGATATAGAGAGAGCGGTGGCGGCAGCTCGCCTAGCGCAGTCGGAGTGGGCCGATATGACCCCGGTCTCTCGGGGCGATCTTTTGCGAGAGGCTGCGCTGTTGATGCGAGATCGTTCCGAAGAATTTGCTGAGATTGTGTCGCTTGAAACCGGAAAATCGAGGCAGGATGCCAGAGGGGAGACTGGGGCAGCAGTCGAGATGGGGCTTTTTGTGGCCGGTGAAGGGCGGCGGTTTTTCGGTAAGACGACTACTAGCGCTGTCCCAAACCGTACCTCATTGGTGGTTCGCCAGCCTCTTGGTGTCGCGGGATTGATCATTGCAGCCAATACACCCATAGCTAACGTTGCGTGGAAGGTCTACCCGGCGCTCTTATGTGGTAACACAGCTGTGATGAAAGCTTCCGAGGATACACCGGCGACAGCGTGGGCAGCGGCGAAACTATTCCACGAGGTTGGAGTTCCTCCTGGGGTGTTCAACGTCGTGCAGGGATTTGGGCCAGAAGCCGGGGCACCCCTAGTTGAGCATCAGGATGTCGATCTCATCAGCTTTACTGGGTCATGTGATGTCGGGCGTCAAATTCAGGCTTCGGCTGGTGCTAGGCTAGCTAAGGTATGCATGGAACTGGGCGGAAAAAATCCACTTATTGTGTGTGATGACGCCGATCTCGATCGAGCTGTGGCGACGGCTGCAATGTCTGCTTTTAGCAACGCCGGACAGCGCTGCGCATCAGGCAGTCGCCTTATCGTATTCGATGGAATCTATGACCGTTTCAAGGAGCAATTACTTGAGCACACTCAGGGGCTGACGCTTGGGTCTGCCGATGATGATGATTTGGGACCAGTAATCAATCAGCGACAGCTTGAGAACATGATTGCAGCAGTTGAGCGAGCCCGCCAAACTGGGGCTACAGTACTGACCGGTGGGGGCCGTTTGACAGATGATGCGCACCGAAATGGGTTTTTCATGATGCCCACACTGTTGGAAGGTGCGACCGGTTCCGACGAGATCTCTCAAGCTGAACTTTTCGGTCCGATTGCCTGTCTTTATCGGGTGTCAGATTTTGAGGAAGCGCTAGAGCTGGCTAACAATTCGCCTTTTGGGCTCACTGCTGCTATTCATACGGCGAACATCGACCGGGGTATGACTTTTCTGAGTCGTATCAAGGCCGGGGTGGCCTCTATTAATGGTGCTACCTATGGCAGTGAGCCGCATATGCCCTTTGGTGGCGTGAGGCAGTCAGGTACTGGATGGCGCGAGGCCGGTGCGGAGGCACTTGATGTTTATTCAGACTGGAAAACGATCTACATCAATGCCGATCCCACGCGTGTTTGACATGATGGAACTTATTCCAAACAGAACTCAAGAATGAACGTGTCTGAGGACCTGGAGCAATGAGCGCTGTTCCTAGTTGTGTGGCGTTCGTGCCGGCCCGAGCTGGTTCCGCGCGTGTGCCTGGGAAAAATGTGCGGTTGTTTGCGGGTCACCCACTAATTGCCTACACGATTGCTTCTGCGCTCGATGCTGGATGTTTTAGTTCGGTGGTAGTGTCGACGGATGATGCAGCGACTGCCGAGATTGCACGTTACTACGGAGCCAGCGTGCCGTTCCTTAGACCGGCATCGTTGGCAGGTGGGAGGTCACCGGACATCGAATGGGTGGACCATGCTTTGGTTGCGCTTGAGAAAAGTGGCGACGCTTTCGATAGCTTCGCGATTCTCAGACCTACTAGTCCTTTTCGAACAGTAGAGACTATTCGTCGGGCTTGGGCTGTGTTTCGCCGAGCTAAAGGAGTTGATTCGCTGCGAGCGGTAGAGAGGGTTAGCCAGCACCCCGGTAAGATGTGGATGATTCGAGGTGATCGACTCTTGCCGCTGCTGCCATTTGGTCCATCCGAACAACCTTGGCACAGTAGCCAAATGCCAGCGCTTCCTGAGGTTTGGGTGCAAAACGCGAGCTTGGAGATCGCTTGGACTCGTGTTGTTTCGGAAACCCGGACGATAGCTGGTAGTACCTTGGTCCCATTTGTTACGGAAGGGCATGAAGGTTTTGACATCAACGAACAGGCAGATTGGTGGTTGGCTGAGGAGTTGGTGCGACAGGGAGAGGTTGTTCTGCCGGACATAGGCCGGCTGCCCTTTTCTAGGCAATCGTTGAATTCAGGAAGCTAGAAACGAGGGCTGGACGATCTGGTCTAGGTTTGGCTGGTTCATATGGTGGGATGTTTGAAGTAAGGACCTTGGGAGAGGGAGTTAGAAATGGGTGAATCGCAGCTCGAAGAAGTCGAATCAGACGAGCTGTTTTACGTGCCGTATCTGGCGTTCGAGGAGTTGAGAGAAGCTGGTCTGGCAGCCGAGCAATGCGCTGCACTTTTTGCAGCCTACGCACGCATCAATGTCTTCTACTCGATAGCACGAGCTTGGTCTGGACACATTGGGACCTGCTTCAGTTCCGTTGACATCATGACATGGCTTTTCTTGGAGAGGATGCAAGGACTTGACCAAGGTCAAGATAAATGCGACTTCTTCTTTTCTTCAAAAGGCCATGATGCACCAGCACTCTATACCGTGCTGGCCGGTCTGGGGCTACTCGACTTCGATCAGTTGCACAACTTGCGTCGTGTTGAAGGACTGGCAGGTCACCCGCATGTAGAAACACCATTTATTCAGGCAAATACCGGTTCGCTCGGGATGGGAATTTCGAAGGCCAAGGGGATGGCGTTAGCCCAGCGTATGAAGGGTCAGGTACGTCGTATCTTTGTGTTGACTGGAGACGGTGAGTTACAAGAGGGACAGATTTGGGAATCTCTTGGATCTGCTGTGCAGCTTGGATTGGGCGAAATTACCGTGATAGTCGACCACAACAAGATCCAATCTGACACTTGGGTCGAAGAAGTGGGTTCACTGGGCGACCTTGAGGGGAAGTTCACTAGCTTTGGGTGGCTGACCGCACGCTGTGATGGTCACGACTTCAGTGCGATCGAACTGGCCCTTACTCGACTAGACGAAATTGGTGGGGTCCCAAAGGTGCTCATAGCCGATACGGTGAAAGGTAAAGGCGTGTCGTTTATGGAAGGCCCAACTGCTCTAGACGACAACGACCTCTATCTCTTCCATAGCGGGGCGCCAAATGAGGAGGCTTACGCGAGAGGATTGGCAGAACTCATTGATTCGGCCAATGTGCTCACCCGGGAAGCTGGGCTGAGCGAATTGATTCTCGAAAAGGGAAGACGACCTCCTCGAAAGCCGGTCTTGGCTGTTGAACGTTTGGTCGACGCTTATTCGAGTGCGCTGGTGGAGCAGGCTGCTAGGAATTCCTCAATTGTAGTACTCGATGCAGACTTAGTTAAGGATTGTGGATTACTTGAATTTCGGCGCCGATTTCCAGAGCGTTTCATCGAATGTGGGATTGCTGAGCAGGACATGGTTTCACAGGCTGGTGCTCTGGCCCGTCAGGACCTGATTCCGCTCGTGCACTCGTTTGCCTGCTTTCTTTCAGCTCGACCAAACGAGCAAATTTACAACAACGCTAGCGAAGGAACGAAGGTGATCTATGTAGGGTCACTGGCAGGCCTGTTACCTGGAGGTCCAGGACATTCACATCAAGCTGTAAGGGATATCTCAGCTTTAACCGCAGTACCGAACTTGTTGCTTATTGAACCTTGCTCAGAGGTTGAAGTGAAGGCGACACTTGATTTTTGTGTAAATCGAACAAAGGCGAGTAGCTACATTCGTCTGGTGTCGCTTGGGTGGCCATTACCTTTCAGGCTGCCAGCCGACCATGCTCTGTGTCTGGGTATCGGGACCGAGGTCCGAGCCGGTGGCGATGTCGTCATCTTCGGGGCTGGGCCGTGGCTGCTAGCTAACGCTTACGATGCGGCAGAGAAACTCGACCGCGATGAGGGTGTGAGCGCGAAGGTTATTGATCTGCCCTGGTTAAATCGGATTGACACCGATTGGCTCAGGGAAACGTTAGTGGGCGTAAAGCTTGTGGTGACTCTGGATAACCATTATGTCGAGGCTGGACAAGGCCAGATGTTAGCTAGCCGAATCGCACGATTCGGTGTAGCGCTACCGGTGATATCTATTGGGGTTCGAGATTTGCCGGTATGCGGAACTAACGATGAGGTTTTAGCTCATCATCAGTTGGATGTTGATGGATTGAGCGCGTCTATTAAGGCGGCTCTTGTCGAGACTGCGACCTAGCACTTTTGTCGACCATCCGTGGAACGAATCAGACTCTTTAGCGTGATTGCCGCCTCTGGTGTAGGGGGGGCTGAGCAAGTGTTCTCTACCCTCTTACAGGGGTTGGATCCAGGCCGATTTGAAGTAACGGTGGCATGCCACGGTCAAGGAGTGATGTTCGATACCTATCGGCGAGACGCCACAAGGGTATTCAGTCTTGACTTGGTCGACTTGAGGAGGCTATCAACAGTCACTAGGTTGGCTGGAATGATGCGGGAGTCTCGCTGTGACATCGTGCACACCCATCTGTGGACCGCTGATGTCTTGGGTGGATTGGCAGCTCGTTTGGCAGGAGTTAGGCGAGTGGTTAGTAGTGTCGCTGGAGCTTACTTCCTACCTATCGATGTCACAGGAGGCAAACGGGTTAGGCGGCAAGCGTTTTCTTGTGTCTTTCGTTCTATTTACTGGGGTTGCGACCGTGTGATTGCGCCGTCCCAATACGTTGCTGATGACCTATCGGCTAGGTCTGGGATCAGGGTGCCTAGAGGCCGGATCTCGGTCATTCAGAATGGGGTCGACGTCCATGAAGTCGAGAGGCAGGAACGACACGTCGCTTGTGGTTCGTCTGAACGTTGGGGCTCAGGAAGCCCCGTGGTGGCAGTTGTGGCCAACTTCTTCCCTATCAAGGGCCATCGGTATCTGATTCGGGCAATCCCGCAAGTTGTTCGAGTCTACCCGCGGGTACGGTTTGTTTTGGCTGGAGATGGGGAGAGCCGGGCGTCAGCTGAGCTGCTCGCTAAGCAGCTTGGTGTTGCTGATCGGGTAACGTTCACGGGGGAGATCAGGGATAGCCTGGAGCTGATGAAAAGGAGCGACTTGGTTGTAGTGCCATCGATCTCTGAAGGACTGCCGATCACGTTGATTGAGGCAATGGCGCTCGGTCGCGCGGTGGTCGCTACAGACGTAGGAGGCATCCCTGAAGTGGTTGAGGATGGTGTCACCGCCAAAATTGTCCCACCAAGAAACCCTGCAGCGCTTGCGGGGGCCATGTTAGAACTACTTAAAGCCCCACAGCGTTCGAGGCGGCTGGGCGAGGCCGGTCAGGCAGTTGCCCGGGAGCGTTTTTCTGCCAATCGGATGGTAGGCATGACTGAAGAGCTGTATCTGGAGCTACATGGTGGGTAAGGAGCGATGCTAAGGAATCACGTCATCGTATGCCTTTCGTCGATAGACTGGGATTTCTTGTGGCAAGGCCACCAGCAGATCATGTCTGCGCTCGCACGGCAGGGCAATCGGGTGTTGTTTGTCGAGACTACGGGAGTTCGACCGCCGGTTGTACGGGATCTACCCCGTATGTGGCGCAGACTCCGTGGAGGTGGGCTGGGGAACGGCTCGCAATTGCCCAGACCTGAGAATGTACAGGTGTATTCGCCGTTAGTGCTTCCACTCCCATACTCGGGTGTCGCGCAAGCGATCAATCGATCGATCATGAAAAGGGCGATTCTTCGGCTGACATCGACTTGGGGAGCCAAACGGCCCATTGTTTGGAATTTCCTGCCGACTCCCTTAAGCCGCTCTCTGGTCCATTCATTGAACCCGCTGCTATCCATCTTTCATTGTGTGGACCATTTGGCAGCTAGTACACCCGCTGCTGGTCAGCTAGCTCATACGGAAGCTCGGTGTTTGGCTGAAGCTGATCTGGTTTTTGTGACTTCCCAAGCGTTGTTTGAGAGGGCTCGCTTAGTCAATAGCAATGTGCACCTGGTACCATCTGGCGTCGATCTTCCGCGTTTTGAGCTGTCCAGAAACTGTGGATTGACTAGGCCGCATGAGATGCAGTCTCTCCCTAGGCCCATTGTTGGGTACCTCGGTGGTGTCCACCAGTGGGTCGATCAGGAACTGGTGGAAGTGGTGGCGATTCGGCGACCTGAATGGAGCTTTGTGCTGGTGGGACCGTTGCAGGTAGACGCTTCAAGGTTGACGAACTTGCCTAATGTGTATGCTGTAGGTCCTCGTGCGCCAGCTGAGGTACCGCATTATTTGGACGCGTTCGATGTAGCGATCGTGCCCTACAGGATGGCGGAATACACCCGTCACGTTTATCCAGCGAAGCTGAATGAGTATTTGGCTATGGGCCTCGGGGTTGTGTCAACCCCTTTGGCAGAGATCAAGCGGTTCAATGAAAGACATGGCGACATTGTACGGATTGGTGCTGATGCTGAATCTTTCGAATTGGCGATAGCAGCAGCTCTTGCTGATGTTGATCAACTACAGGTCGATCGGCGACTGGATGTGGCTCGGAGTAACAGCTGGGAGTCTCGTATAGAGGAGATGTCGAGCCTGATTAACGCTTCTTTGGAACGATTGAGACATTCAGGGTCATGTGTGGCATCGCAGGCAAATTAGTTCGTTCCGGCGAACCGGCCGTAGACCCCAAACTAGTGGCTCGCATGACGGCTGCTCTGAGTCATCGTGGACCAGACGCGCAGGGTGTTTGGACTGCCTCCGGTATTGGCCTTGGTAGTAGTCGGCTAGCTGTGATTGATCTGTCGGACCGGGCTCGTCAACCTCTGTCGAATGAGGATGGTTCGATCAGATTGGTGTTCAACGGCGAAATCTATAACTTCCGCGAGCTGCGTCATGAGCTTGAGATGCGTGGTCACCGATTTAGGTCGGAGACCGACACCGAGGTGATCGTTCATCTTTATGAAGATGAAGGCCCTGAATGTGTCCGCAAGCTTGACGGGATGTTCGCGTTTGCCCTTTGGGATTCTAGGACCCGTACCCTTATGCTGGCTCGAGACCGCCTCGGCCAGAAGCCGCTATTTTACTGGCACCGTGGGGACACGGTGGTTTTTGGTTCTGAACCCAAGGCTTTGCTGCAGGATACAACGGTGCCGAACGAGGTGGACGAGGAAGCCATCCACCATTATTTGACTTATGGTTACGTACCTGCGCCGTTGAGTGCCTTCAAGAACATTCGTAAATTGGCCCCAGCTCATTACATGTTAGTGACAGACGGAGAAGTGCGGTTGTCACGTTATTGGACACTAGACTACGAGCCGAAGCTGCAGGGATCTATGGGTGATCTTGGGGTTGAGCTTGACGCACTGTTGGCTAGGTCGGTGGAGCGGCGTCTAGTGGCTGACGTTCCCTTGGGTGCATTGCTGAGTGGTGGGCTTGACTCAAGCGCAGTCGTGGCCCTAATGCGTCGTTCGATGTCCGGCACCATTAAGACATTTTCGATAGGTTTTGAAGAGCCAGAGTATGACGAACTTCCGCACGCTCGGGCGGTTGCCGCTGCTTTCGAGACCGAGCATCATGAGCTTGTTGTCAAACCTGCTGTTACAGACTTCTTGCCTAGGTTGGTTTATCACTACAATGAGCCCTTTGCTGATTCGTCGGCGTTGGCGACTTGGTGCCTGACCGAAATGGCAGGACGTTCGGTTACGGTAGCTCTTAGCGGCGATGGAGGTGACGAAGCGTTTCTTGGTTATGACCGCTATGCTGGGGCAGTCTTGGCAAGTCGTCTTGACTGCTTGCCGATGGGGCTGCGGCGGCAGGTCGCCAGTGCGGCCGCGTGGCTACCGGCAGCGACTCCGAAAACTGCGGTGGCTCGTTTACGACGATTTGTTGGAGGTTTAGATCTTGAGCCCGCTCAACGGTATGGGCGCTGGATGAGTATGTTACTCGCCGAGCATAAGCTCAAGCTTTATACACCTGAGTTTACTGCGGCGTGGGGCGAGTCCGACTCCTTGGGTCTGATGGAAAGCCACTGGCGTAGCTCAAATGCGTTAGCTGCGGTCGAGAGGTTCGCTCATGCTGATGTTGGGATGTATTTGCCTGATGATCTTTTAGTCAAGATGGATATCGCATCAATGGCGAATTCGCTTGAAGTCCGCTCCCCGTTGCTCGATCACCACGTTGTGGAGTTTGCTGCTAGCCTACCAGTGTCTTTCAAGTTGCGGTTGGGGACACCCAAATACCTGCTTCGTCGGGTAATGAGGGCCTACTTGCCCTCAGGGATACTGGCGAGGCGAAAGATGGGTTTTGGGGTTCCGATCGACCAGTGGCTGCGAGGGGGCATGCGGGAATTAGCTCGCGACCTTCTTCTTGGACGGACTGCTACCGAACGCGGTTATTTCGAACCGGCTACTTTGCAGCGTTATCTCGATGAGCACGAATCGGGTCAAGCTCAGCATCACATGCGCATCTGGGGATTAATAATGCTTGAACTATGGCACCAGACGTTTATTGATCGCAGGCCCGATCTTGATCAGACTGGTGCTCCTACGAGTTTGCCAACCCTGTCATGAGCTACAGTTCTGCTGGGATATCCTCTCGCCAAATCCGGGTGTTGCGGGTCATTGCACGGCTCAATGTTGGGGGGCCGGCTTTGCATGTCTCGCTCTTGAATTCTGGCATGGATAAACGCTTCATGTCCTGGTTAGTGACGGGTACGGAGAACCCGGGGGAGGGCACACTTCTGGATTATGCTCTAGCCCGTGGTGTCGAACCGGTTGTTATTCCAGAAATACTCGGGCAGGCAAGCCTAGCGCCTCGGGATGTGGCAGCGCTGATAAAGTTGATTGCGCTTATTAGGCGGTTCCAACCACATGTGGTGCACACTCACACAGCCAAAGCCGGGTTTCTTGGTCGTTTGGCTGCGTGGCTGGTCGGAGTACCCGTCGTTCTCCATACATATCATGGTCACGTGCTAGCCGGTTACTACGGTCGAATGCGAAGCGCGGGTCTGCTGGTCATGGAACGGGTGTTAGCTAGGATGTCTGATCGGCTGATTGCGGTTAGTAACCGAGTGCGTGACGATTTGGTCTCGTTGGGGGTTGCTCCAGCTAGCCGTTTCACCGTTGTACCTTTGGGGCTTGACCTGGAGCCCATGTTTGATGCCAAGCGTCACAAGGGTATGTTTCGCCGCGAACTTGAATTACAGCCTGACGTGCCGTTGGTAGGGATTGTGGGGCGTCTGTTCCCAATAAAAAACCACAGGCTGTTTCTAGAGGCTGCCGCTTGTATGCGAGCCTCCGGGTCTGAGGCCCGTTTTGTGGTGGTTGGGGATGGTCCCTTGCGCGGTAGCTTGGAGGAACGGGCGAGTCAGCCAGACCTAAGAGGCCGAGTGTTCTTTACGGGGTGGCGTCACGATTTGCCCAAGGTGTATGCGGACTTAGATGTACTTGCGGTATCGTCGATAAATGAAGGGACACCTGTGTCGGCTATCGAGGCTATGGCGGCTGGCTGTGCGGTCGTGGCTACTAGGGTGGGCGGATTACCTGATCTGATCGATCATGCTCGCACGGGTATACTCGTTTCTCCCGGCGATGCTGTGGCTTTGGGGGCGGCGTTAGGTCGGTTGCTAGCAGACCCAGGTAGTAGTGAGCAGATGAGAGCCGAAGCGAGTTCCGAAGTGCGTGGACGCTTTATGGCCTCTCGCCTCGTGACCGATGTGCAGCGGTTGTATCTGGAGCTGCTCGGTTCGAAGGGGATCTGTCTGCCGCAGTTTGCTGACACCGATGAGACAAAGGCGAATCTCGCTTGAAAGCTAGGAATCTTTTGGATCGGGGAACCCGATTGTGGCCGTGTTTTGCGGGCGGGTGGACAACCGTCTGATGCATACGCTGGTGTTGTGGTGTCGACGTTTCCGAAGGGTTGCTCTTGAAGCACTAGGCTTGGCGTCACGGGCCGGGCAGATAGATATGCAGGGGCGACTTAATGTTTTGGTGCGTCAACAAAAGCACCTTGCAAAAGAAATCGGCCAATTGCAGCGGATATATACACAACTGGATCGACTCGAGGCTCAGTTGGGACATCGCGGTGTCGACGGTCGATTAAGGCATGTCGAACGCAACTTGCATGCGCTGATCCGTCACCAGTATGTCGACCAAGGGAGGTTGGAGTTTCCGCATAATGTTCTGTCGCAGCGGTTCCATTTATTGTCGCAAAACGAGGAAGATGGCATTACGTTAGCGCTATTCAAACTCATTGGTGATACTAATCGCAGATTTGTGGAATTAGGGGCTGGTGTCAACGGTGGCAATTCAGGATTTTTGGTTGAGACATGTGGCTGGACTGGTTTAATGGTGGATGGCAGCAAGAGGCGGGCTCAAAGGTTGTCCGGACGTTTTGGACGTTTTGGAGTGTCCGTCCATGGAGGATGGATTACTGCTGACAATGTTAATGCTCTCGTGCGAGACGGGGGCCTATCAGGTGAGATCGATTTGCTCAGTATTGATCTTGACGGGACAGACTATTGGGTGTGGAAGGCGCTAACGGTCTGTTTGCCTCGGATGATCATCGCCGAATTCAATCCGGCCTTCGGACCAGAGCGAGTAGTCACAGTGCAGTATGATCCTGCGTTTGACCGAGCGCACTATAAGTCTCTGACCATGCATTTCTATGGAGCCTCGCTGGCGGCGTTGGCGCGACTAGGTCGCGACAAGGGATACCGCCTTGTACTTGTTGAACCTCGTGGTGCGAATGCCTATTTCCTGCGGAATGACGTGGGAGTTGATATACCTGAGTCCTCTACGGCGAGCCTGCACCCTAGATTACTGAGTGATTCGAAACCGTTGTTTGATTTGATTGAGAGGGAGCGGTTGCCGCTCGTTGACCTCGACGTTGCTTCTAGCCGTCCATGACCAAAATTTTGATGACTGATCTATTGGCGTGCACCGCCGCGTTTCTTGCAGCGGCGACCTTTACGCCTGCTGCTCGAGACCTTGCTTTCAGGTTCGGACTGGTCGATACGCCAGGTCCGAGAAAATTGCACGCAACACCGATGCCGGTACTTGGTGGTTTGGCCGTATATCTGGCTGCGGTGTTTTCGATTAGCGTTTTTGTGACTGATGACGAGTGGTCGCAGATGTTGGGAATCTTTGTAGCATCAACCCTCGCTCTGGTGGTCGGTATGCTGGATGACCGAGGCATGCTGCACCACCAGGTTAAGCTAATGCTGGCGATGCCATTTGCCGCAGTCATTTTGATTGCTACCGACATGCACAGTGAAATTTTTCATCCTGTAACAGTGCTGCCGGTGTTGGGTTGGCCTGGGGCTTGGCTCGATTTTGCTGTTTCTTTTGTCTGGTTTGTTGGGATCATCGCTGCTTTTAGCATTCTCGACCATATGGATGGCCTGTGTGCTGGGATCGCGGCTATCGTGGCAGCGTTTTCTTTCTCTTTTGCCGCCGCAGCTGGACAAGTGTTGGTCGGCACGTTGGCTGCAGCGACTTTAGGAGCGTCGCTCGGCTTTCTTTGGTGGAATGCTGCACCGGCCCGTATATTCTTGGGCGACGGTGGTGCCATGTTGTTAGGGCTCATCGCGGCCACCCTTAGCATCAAGCTTCGTTTTCCAGACATGGCACCTTCTGTGAGCTGGATGGTGCCGATTTTGGTGCTACTCGTGCCAATATTTGACACGACTTTAGTAACGGTGTCCCGGCTTCGGCGTGGGCTGGTTCCATTCGCCTCCCCTGGAAAAGATCACACGGCGCATCGCCTCGTAGCACTTGGGTTGAGTCATCGCCAAGCGGTTAGTGTGCTTTATATATGCGGGATATTGGGAGGCTTGCTAGCCTGGTTGCTTGTCTTGTTCGGGCCTCCTGTTAGCGGCTTAGTGGTAGGAGCTGTAGGGTTCTGCTCTGTGGGAGCGCTCATCTGGCTTGAACTCGCGCCGTTCGAACGTCAAGGACCGACTTTTTAGGGATGATAGAGCACTCTAGTGGCAGTGCGGCTTCTAGGCCGGTGACAGTAGTCGGCGGTTCGGTGACCGGTCTTTACTCCGGGATGTTGTTGGCCCGGGGGGGACGTGCTGTCACTTTATTGGAGGGAGCTAGTCACTGGGCGCCAGAACCACGCACGCTTATTGTCACCCGGAGGATGCGTGATCTTTTGGGAAAGTCAGGTGATCGGTCGGTCGTTAATATCATCAATCGTTTTGAATTGATGACTAACGGTAGGGTGGCCACTGTGCCGCTGTCAGAACCAGACTTGGTGGTGGAGCGATCGGTTTTACACGAAGGTCTCGTTGAACAAGCTTTGGCTGCCGGTGTCAAACTGCGTATGGGGTGCCGTGTTCGCACCCTTCGTGGCACCCACGACGGCGTCGCCCTTGAGGTTGGTCGAAGCGGTAAAACTGAGGAGCTGAATGCGACCACTGTTATTGGAGCCGATGGAACCTTCAGTCGCGTAGCCCACGCGGCTGGGTGGCCAGCCCCACAGACTGTGCCACTGGTCCAAGCCATCGTCCGTTTGCCTCAAGATTTGCCGCCAGACACTACTCGAGTGTGGTTTCAACCAGACGACACCCCCTATTTTTACTGGCTGATCCCGGAATCTCCCACCCAAGGCGTTCTTGGTCTGATTGGTGAAGAAGGTTCAGACACGCGGCAATACCTAGAGCAATTTCTGGAACGTCATCATTTGGAGCCACTAGAATTTCAGGCTGCTCGAATTCCTCGCTACACAAAGTGGCTACAACCATTGCGCCGTTTGGGTGGGGCTGACATCTACTTGGTTGGGGACGCGGCGGCTCATGTCAAGGTGACGACAGTTGGTGGCATTGTGACGGGTTTCCGTGGGGCGCTTGGTGTGGCCGAGACAATTCTTCAGGGTCGCAGCAGTCGAGTCTTGCGAGGCCTACGATGGGAACTTGATTGGCACCGTTTCGTTCGGCGTACTCTTGGGCACTTTAGCCAGAGCGATTATGAAGTATTGCTCGACGTACTCAATCCAGAGGTGTTAGATATTTTGGGCACCCATACTCGTGATGAAGCAGGGCGTATCTTGGTTCGATTGTGTTTGGCGCAGCCCCGTTTAATCTCCCTGGCACTTCGTTCGCTCATATAGGACCATGTCCGATCAGAGGGCTGAAAGCTCGAATCGTCTTACATTCGCGACAGAGTGGATCGAGCGCAGCACTAAGTTGGTCCTCATCGGCTCCCTTCTAACAGGGGGAACACTGATGGTACGGTCTGTCGCCGTTTGGCCGGCGTTGGCATGGCTAAGCCTGCTGGCTTTAGTTGGCGCTTTTCTAGCAGCTCGTATCTTCCGGACAGCTACAACCCAGATGTTGCTTGCCTTCAGTTACTTGGCACCTGGTTTGTTGACCCTCTGGTTGGGGAGCTTTGGCTCTTGGGATTTAGCCCCTTGGTTCGCCGGATTAGTCGGGGTAATGGTGGGGACGAGTGACCCGACTCGCTGGGCCTTGCCAGGGGTTTGGCGAGTTCCCTTGGCATCGTGGAGCTTGGTGGTAGCTTTATCGTGGCCAGTGGTTTGGTGGCGTGAGTTAGATTTCGCCCCAGCGCTGGTGCGTAGTACTGCCGGACTGGCCAACAACGGGGTTGGTGTGCCGCCGGTGACGGCAAATCTCTGGCTCCTGTCGGTCGTGTTGACCCACGGTGTCGGAATACTCTGGTTTGATTGGTTGTGTGGGAAATTTCAGCGAGCCCGTGTCTCTCAATTTCAGAAGGTCATTATCCTTCCATTAGCAGTTGGTTGGATGATGTCTATGTCCGTGGGTATCTATCAGTCTCTGGTGGACCCGGGTTTTATTAATGCTGGCCACTGGGCTGTCTTAAGACGTTCGTCTGGCATGTTGATGGATGCAAATCCATTCGGAATGCTGGCCGCGTTGTGGGGGGCAATCGGAATCTGCATGGTTCTTGCTTCCCATGGGCGGAAGGATGAGGAGAAGGCTGGGTCTCGGACTGATACCACAGTCTGGCTGGTTGGCTTGGTCCTAGCGGCGTCTTGGTACGGCATTTGGGTGTCTGGGTCCCGTTCTGCCTTGATAGCAGGTTTGTTGGTACTGTTTGTCCTGTTGCGGTGTGCTGCACGTGAATCCAGGATATTTGGGAGAAGAGGCCGTCTGTCCACCGGTCTGGTGTCTGGTTGCCTGGTTGTAGTTTCATTAGTGGCAATGAATTCGGCGATGGTCGGACCTTGGCAACGTCTCCTACCAATGCTGCCGTCTCTGTCGTGGGTGTCTGTTGGTGAATTGATAGTTGAGCTGTGGAATCGTAATGGTTACGGGGCTGCTGCTACGCAGATGTTCCTGGAGAACCCACTCGTTGGTGTGGGGGTTGGAGCCTTTAATGTGATTAGTCCCGATGTAGCCGCACTTCTCGGTTATGGGAGAGTCGTGCCGGACAATGCGCAGAATTGGTTTCGCCACCAGCTAGTTGAATTCGGTTTGTTAGGTAGCGTGGGATGGCTGGTGTGGGTATGGATGTTTTTAAGGCTTCTCGCCGATAGGCGCCTGATTGCTGCTGGGTCCTCAGCCCGCCTTGTTCGTGGTGCCTTAGTAGCGTTGGGCTTGGCGTCCCTAGTTGGTATGCCAACCCAGAATCCAGCACTTGCATTGACTTTCTGGACCCTCGCCTTTTGGTATGCCCTACTCGTGGGTCACACCCCTCAAAGTTTTTCACCACGGGTTAGTCGTCGGCTTTGGATCGGTGTTTGGGTGGTGGCGCTTACCCATGCCGGTGGATTGGCTTACCTGTCTGGGTCTGAATTACGAGTTCCTTTCCGGGCACAACGGGCGGGTTGGGACTATGGCTATGGGTTCTACGATGAAGAAACGGACAGGGCTAATAATGGTTTTCGATGGGCGGCTGGGCGCGCTGCGGCTGTCGTTCCAGTGTCCGGGGCATTGATTGAGCTGTCGGCCTGGGTACATCATCCGGATGCCGGTCGACACCCAGTGGAGCTGAAGATCTGGATCGATGGTAAGTTGGCACTGTACAGCCTACGGGAGAATAGCGAACCGGTTAGTCTCATGGTGCGGCGCCAAGCCAGGCAAAATAGTGTAGTCATCGAAACTTGGGTGAGTCGAACCTGGCGGCCGATCGATTATGGGGAGGAGGACACTCGAGAACTGGGACCAGGTGTGCGGTGGACCTTCTATGACCCGTAGTCCAATAGCTAGCAGACGGTTGTATCAAGTGCATTGCAGTTGTTCGTGACAAATTGGCTCTGGAGGGCCTCCGCAGCAAGCAGTAGTCGGCGCAGCTGACCGGGTCTCCCCAACCTCGAACAATAGACGGCCAGCAGTTGATACTCTGCGGGGTCCCAGCGAGTAGGCGGTGCGTGGGACCTGGGGTTAGGAGATCAAGGGTTTGTGACTAGGCCTTCTGGGGGACTGCTAGCGGTTGCGTATCTGCGTCGAACTATCCGTCCAGCCTGGTAGGCTCTCCGGCCGGCTATGACGGCGAATTTCATGGCATCGGCCATGGCAACTGGATCTTTAGCCCCGGCGATCGCGGTATTCATCAGGACCCCATCGGCCCCAAGTTCCATGGCAACTGCAGCATCTGAGGCTGTTCCAACACCGGCGTCGACTATTACCGGGACTCCTGAAAACTCGCGGATGATTTGAATGTTGTTCTGGTTCTGAATGCCAAGACCAGAACCGATCGGCGCTCCAAGTGGCATGACAGCTGCTGCTCCAGCATCTTCCAGTTTTCGACAGGCCACGGGATCGTCATTGGTGTAGGGTAGGACGACGAAGCCTTCTTTAGCTAGCGCTCTGGTAGCTTCAAGTAAGCCAGCGTTGTCAGGAAATAAGGTACGTTCATCACCGATTACTTCCAGCTTTATCCACTCAGACAGCCCGACTTCTCTGGCAAGGTGCGCTGTACGAATGGCATCCTCGGCGGTATAGCAACCAGCTGTGTTAGGCAGGAGTACGAACCTATCCCTGTCGATGAAATCAAGGAGCGATTCTTGGTTGCGATCGGTCAAATTGACTCGGCGGACTGCGACGGTAATGAGGGTGGCTTCTGAGGCTTCATGGGCCTGCCGCATGATCTCGTGAGAGGGATATTTGCCAGTGCCAACAATCAGACGCGACGAGAAAGTCTTGCCCGCGATTACGAGTGAGTCATTCTGTGTATTTGGTGTCATTGGCGATTTGATTTACCCACCGCCAACAAAGTTGACGATCTCGACCTCATCTCCAGACTGGAGGGTGACTGAGCCGTAGGTGGCTCGTTTAACGACAACGAGATTGTGCTCAATGGCTACACGTCGAGGATCGATTTCAAGACGGGTGAGTAAGCGGCTTATGGTTATTGGTTGGTCCAATTCGTAAGGGTCGCCGTTTACGGTGATACGCACGTTTTGGGCCTAGTTTCTTTGGTCGGAAGGTTGAACTCTCATCCAGAGGGTGGTCTACACTGCTGGCTTTTGGCCGGCTCGGAGGCCTTTGGACGCTTCCATGGACAACTTCTATAGATTCAAGCCATTACGACACAACTAATCAAACATTCCAGGGCTACCGGCTAAATATCACAGTGCTTTAAGGCTGCCTGTGAACTCGTAACCTACTCCGGCCAGCCTATCCCGCGCTTGCTTGACAAGTCAAGGTTAAACGTCTGTATTTTTTGGAGTTACATGAGATTAGGAAGGTTTGGATATGTGTAAATTGACTTGCCATACAGGCATCCTGTAGGATGCGATATTGGGGACCGAAAGCGAGGCTGCTGGCCGTCGAAAACTCGACGGCGTTTTTTCTGACTTAATTTGAGAAAATTTTCACAATCTGAATATGCCCGACGTTCAGAGGTCTCCACCGAGTAAGCATGGGCCTACATAATATCCGCCAGGGACTACGGCTACCTTCTGCTGGCGAGCCAGAGCAGATGATCGCTCCTGCCCGGATGACACGCAGGGTCGCTTTGTTGGCAGAAGATTACGTTGGCTTACGCCCCACGATGCACGTGACTGAAGGCGACGATGTTCGCCGCGGTCAGTTGCTGTTCGAGGACAAGAAGCGTCAGGGCGTACGCTACACAGCACCAGCGGCTGGAACGGTAGTGGCGATCAACCGAGGTGAGCGCCGTAGCTTCCAGTCTCTTGTTATCGGACTCAGTCGAGATGAGCAAGAAGGGCGGGGGGGGGGGGGAGTTAGCTTTAGTGCTTTTTCTGGTCGGTCTCCACTTGGGCTTTCCGGCGACGAGGTGCGTGAACTCCTCGTTGAGTCTGGTCTGTGGGTGGCGGTTCGAGCCAGACCCTTCAGTCGAGTGGCTGAACCCGGCCTACGGCCCAGCTCGATTTTTGTTACCGCCATGGACACAGAGCCATTGGCTCCTCGTGTGGATGTTGTGCTCGAGGGGGCTCACAGGCTCTTCGAGGTCGGTCTAGCTGCACTCTCGCGATTGACCGATGGAGTGGTGTATCTGTGCACAGCTCCCCAGAGCGGCGTGCCCGTGCCAGTCGCTGACTGGGTACGCCACGAGGAGTTCGTCGGTGCCCATCCAGCGGGGACTCCCGGTTTGCACATTCATCGACTTGATCCGGTTGGTCGTGACAAACAGGTCTGGCACGTTGGCTACCAAGATGTGGTTGCCATCGGCCGACTTTTCGACACTGGTGAGTTGGCAGTTGATCGAGTAGTTGCCCTAGCTGGGCCGGCTCAGCCACAACCTCGACTGATTAGGACCAGGCTGGGAGCAGCCATTACAGACATCCTTGGCAATGACCCGATAGACGGTGATGTCCGGGTCATATCAGGCTCTCTTTTGGGTGGGCGATTGGCTGGGGGTGATGTTCTCGGGTTTCTGGGGCGTTATCATCGCCAGGTCTGTCTTATCAGAGAGGGACGTAAACGTGAGTTGTTTGGTTGGCTAGTGCCTGGTCTGGACAAGTTTTCTGCGTCAAGAGCTTTTCTGTCAATTCTGACCGGGGGCCGTCGCTTTGCATTCACAACTTCGACCAATGGTTCCCGCCGTGCGATTGTGCCAATTGGTCTCTATGAGCGGGTGATGCCGATGGACTTGTTCCCGACACCGTTGTTGCGGGCTCTCGTGATGCAGGATGTTGAACGGGCAGAGGAACTAGGCTGTCTTGAACTCGACGAAGAAGATCTGGCGCTTTGTAGCTTCGTATGCCCGAGCAAGTTGGACTTTGGAACCTCACTACGTCGGGTGTTGGCCACAATCGAGGCAGAAGGGTGACTCGGGTTTGGCTGGTTCGAGCTGGGAGGCCAAGCAATAGATGAAGTGGTTGCGTGTAATGCTCGATCGGCAGGCCCGGCATTTTGAGGGCGGCGGCCGTTTTGAGAGGCTCCATCCGCTTTGGGAAGCGCCGGACACTTTTCTCTATACCCCTGGCGAGGTAACTCGTGTCGCGCCGCATGTTCGCGACGCCCTCGATATGAAGCGCTTGATGATGACGGTCGTCATAGCACTTTCTGGTTGCGTCTATATGGCGCTCTACAATACCGGGTACCAAGCTAATTTGGCGATTGCGGCCGGTGCAGAGCCACTGGAAGTTTGGCAGACCAGTGCCATGCAGACTCTCGGACTTGCGTTTGCCCCTGGTGACAGCTTGGCATGTCTCGTGCATGGGGCCCTGTATTTCTTGCCCGTGTTGCTTGTGACTTTTATCGTTGGCGGGCTTTGGGAGGCAGTTTTTGCTGTGGTGCGCGGCCATGAGATCAACGAAGGGTTCTTAGTGACTGGGATGCTTTTCCCATTGACGATGCCTGCCACGGTTCCCCTCTGGCAGGTGGCGCTAGGTGTTAGCTTTGGCGTGGTTGTTGGTAAAGAGATTTTTGGTGGAACCGGCATGAACGTTCTGAACCCAGCGTTGACTGGGCGAGCATTTCTTTTCTTTGCCTACCCGGCTAATCTGTCTGGCGATTCTGTTTGGGTTGCTGCGGAGACTGCTCCCGATGGAGTCAGTGGAGCTACTGCTCTGGCAAGGGCAGCGGAAGCAGGTGTTGGGGGGGTGGCAGAAATAGCTAATTCCTGGCAAGCCTTTATCGGGCTGATACCTGGTTCTATGGGTGAGACTTCGGTTTTGGCTTGTGTAGCAGGAGCTGTGGTACTGATCGCAACAGGTGTTGCTTCGTGGCGCATCATGGTGAGCGTCGCGATCGGTACGGTGGTGACAGCATGGGCTATTAATGCGGTTGGTTCAAACACCAATCCTGCCTTCGAAGTGACTCCCCTTTGGCATTTCTTGCTAGGTGGCTGGGCTTTTGGCACGGTTTTCATGGCTACCGAACCGGTATCTGGTCCGTCCACACGGTCGGGGCATTATGCCTATGGCTTTCTTATTGGCTTTCTTGTGGTGCTAATTCGCATTGTCAACCCGGCGTATCCGGAAGGGATGATGCTGGCAATCCTATTTATGAACCTGTTTGCACCAGTGATCGACTATGTCGTTGTGCAAGCCAACCGAAGGCGAATGGAGGCTCGTCGTGCAAGGTAGCGTGGGTTATAACCTCGTCTTTGCAGCCTGCGTCTGCCTCGCCTGCGCTGTGGTGGTGTCGTCGTCTAACGTGGTCTTGGCTGACCTACAGGCTCGCAACGCTTTCCTCGACAAGCAGCGCAACGTGTTATTGGTTGCTGGGCTTGTCAATGAGGAGGAGCGGCTAACGCCCGATGAGATCGAGTTACGGTTTGCGCCTATCCAACCAGTCATACTGGATTTGGGAACCGGTGAGGTTGTTGATGGCCTTGATCCGGAAGATTTCGATCAGCGCTTAGCTACAAATGATCAAGCCCGAAGCCGCGTTGCTCCAGACAATATGGCGGGAGTGGCTCGGTTGCCAGAGTTAGCGCTTGTTTATGAGGTTCGAGGTGACGGTGGAGAGCTTGAGTTGGTTGTCTTGCCTATTGAAGGGCTTGGCCTCTGGGGGACCCTTTACGGCTTCGTTGCGCTAGACGGTGACTTGCGAACCATACGGGGTTTGACGTTCTACGAGCATAAGGAGACCCCTGGACTGGGAGGAGAGGTGGATAATCCACGCTGGAAAGCTTTGTGGCCTGGCCGTCTTGCGTTCAACGATGAGTTAGTTCCGGTGGTCAGGGTTGTTAAAGGGGTGGCTGGCTCGCTTACCGATGATCCATATTCTGTTGACGGGTTGTCTGGTGCCACGATTACTAGCCGTGGTGTTACAAATTTGCTGCAATTCTGGCTTGGGTTTGATGGATTCGAGCCCTACTTGATGCGCTTGCGCCAGAGCATGGCGATGGGTGTAGGCTGATGTCTAAGTCGCGTGATGCACTAATCGACCCCCTGTTCAACAACAACCCAATTGCTCTACAGGTCCTTGGTATCTGTTCGGCCCTTGCGGTTACCACTAAGCTCGATGCGGCTCTAGTCATGAGCGGTGCTGTAGTCTTTGTGCTGTTGTTTTCGAACCTGTTTGTGAGCTTATTGCGACATCTGATACCTACAAATATCAGGATTATCGTGCAGTTAACCATCATTGCGTCGCTTGTGATAGTTGTCGACCAGGTGCTCAAAGCTTATTTGTTCGAGATCTCTAAACAGTTGTCTGTGTTCGTAGGGTTGATCATCACCAATTGCATCATCATGGGACGCGCTGAGGCCTATGCCATGCAAAACCCCCCGAAAATGAGTTTGATCGATGGAGTGGGAAACGGCCTGGGTTACGCCATCATTCTTGCCGGGACTGCCGTCCTGCGGGAGTTGTTCGGGGCTGGGTCTTTGCTAGGTGTTCAGATTTTTCCTTTGGTTAGTGAAGGTGGATGGTACACCCCGAACGGGTTGATGGTTCTATCGCCCGGTGCATTCTTTATCATTGGATTCTTTATCTGGGTCCTTCGTGTGTGGAAGCCGGAGCAGGTTGAGCAAGACTGATGGAGCACTACCTGAACCTAGTAGTCAAATCGATATTTGTGGAAAACATGGCCCTTGCGTTTTTTCTGGGTATGTGTTCGTTCCTTGCGGTTTCGAAGCAGGTTTCCACAGCACTCGGACTTGGCGGCGCTGTCGTGTTTGTGCTCACCGTGACAGTGCCCCTTAACAATCTGGTCTATACCTATGCTCTGAAGCCAGGAGCCTTGGTTTGGATATCCCCAGCACTGGCCACTTATGATCTGTCGTTTCTTGCATTCCTGACTTTTATCGGCACTATTGCAGCGATGACCCAAATCGTCGAAATGACCCTAGACCGTTTTATGCCAAGACTTTACACAGCGCTTGGTATTTTTCTCCCATTGATTGCGGTCAATTGCGCAATTCTTGGAGCTTCTCTTTGGATGATGGAGCGCAACTACGGCCTCGGGGAAAGTGCTGTATTCGGTTTCGGATCTGGTCTTGGGTGGGCACTAGCAATAGTTGCTCTGGCTGGCATTCGCGAACGTTTGCGCTACAGCAATCCACCTGCTGGTCTGCGAGGGTTGGGATTAACTTTCATTCTGGTTGGTTTGATGGCCATTGGGTTTATGGCTTTTGCGGGAGTGCAGTTGTGACCACTGTGCTACTCGGGGTCGGAATGTTTACGCTGACGATTGTGTCACTCGTGGGCCTGTTAATGCTTGCAAGGCAGCAGTTGGTTTCTACTGGCGATGTAACGATTACGGTAAATGACGATCTCGATAAGGCATTTCGTGCAAACGCTGGTGGAACCTTGCTTGAGACTCTTGCAGCCAACCGAATTTTCATACCGTCGGCTTGTGGAGGCAAGGGCAGTTGTGGTGTCTGTGTAGTCAAAGTTCAGCAAGGAGGCGGGGCAATATTACCGACTGAGCTGAGCCATATCTCACGCGGTGAGGCTCGCTGCGGCTCGAGGCTTTCCTGTCAGGTGAAGGTCAAACAAGATATGGTGGTTACACTGCCTCCAGAAGTCTTCAGCGTCCAAAAGTGGCGTTGCAAGGTCCGCTCGAACAACAACGTTGCGACGTTCATCAAGGAGCTCGTTTTGGAACTACCTCAGGGTGAGTCCGTGCCGTTTCGCGCGGGAGGATACATCCAGGTTGAAGCCCCCGAAGGCTCGGTCAAATACTCTGACTTTCAAATCGATGAGGAGTACCGTCCTGACTGGGACAAATTTGATCTGTGGCGATACACATCGACGGTGGATGAACCAGTCACAAGGGCCTATTCGATGGCGAACTATCCTGAAGAGCGTGGTGTCATAATGCTGAATGTGCGGGTTGCCTCACCGCCTCCCCGTGCGCCAGAAGGCACCCCGCCAGGTAAGATGAGTTCCTATATTTTCGGTTTGCAACCCGGAGATGAAGTTACGATCTCGGGACCATTCGGTGAGTTTTTCGCTAAGGAAAGTCAGGCTGAGATGGTCTTTGTAGGTGGCGGAGCTGGCATGGCACCAATGCGGTCACATATCTTCGATCAATTCCAACGTCTACGCACATCCAGAAAGGTTTCTTACTGGTATGGTGCACGTAGTCTGCGCGAAGCGTTTTATTGCGATGATTTTGACGCCATTGCCAGAAGGTACGAGAACTTTAATTGGCATCTGGCACTATCCGAGCCGCTGCCAGAAGACCATTGGACCGGCCACACAGGATTTATCCACCAGGTTGTGCTCGAGAACTACCTCAAGGACCACCCCGCACCGGAGGATATAGAGTATTACCTCTGTGGCCCCCCAATGATGCTCAAGGCGTGCATGGATATGCTTGACACACTGGGCGTTGAACGCGAGAACATCCTCTATGACGATTTTGGTTCGTAGGCTATTGCATGGGGTTACGCGCTTCAACGTTTTTTAGGTCTGCAAGTGTGCTGCTGGTTCTCAGCTTGGCTCTTGCGTGTTCACCTAGTGTCCACAAACCGACAGTCTATGTATTTGACGGTGCAACGATGGGAACAACCTATATGGTGCGCGTGGTGGCGATGGGCATTTGGAAGCAGGCCGAGAGGGACCGTTTAGCTGACCGGATTCAAGCGACCCTTGACACGGTTGAATCGAAGATGTCTCACTATGACCTGGCGTCAGAGTTGTCCAAGTTTAATCGACTAAGGCGGACAGAGTGGTTCGAAGTTTCACCAGAGACCTTCGGGGTCTTGAGTTTCGCCCAGGAATTGAGCGAGGTGTCAGGGGGGGCTCTTGATGTCACTGTTGCTCCGTTGGTTAATGCTTGGGGCTTTGGCCCGGTCGAACCGACTCAGTTGCCTCCTAATGCAGACCAGTTGGCTCGTTTGCGTGACCAGGTTGGCTATACCAAGCTTGAGTTAGACCCTGTGGCATTGTCAGTTCGTAAAACAGATCCAGCCATCGAGTGTGACCTTTCGGCGGTTGCCAAGGGTTATGGAGTGGATCGACTCGCGACAACTTTACGGGAGGACGGGTTGGCGCGCTTTATGATTGAGGTTGGTGGTGAAATTATGACCGCTGGTCGGAACCAGGATGATCTTCCATGGCGAATAGGGATCCAGCGGCCAACTGCTGCAGGTGGGATTCATAGAGTCGTGCCACTCCAAGATCTAGCGATGGCCACATCTGGCGACTATAACAACACGCGGGAGGTGAACGGTCTGGTCTTTTCCCATACCATCGATCCACGTAGCGCACGTCCGGTTGAGCATAGGCTTGGTTCGGTCAGCGTTATAGCTGACCACTGCTTGCTCGCTGACGGGATGGCCACGGCTCTAGAGGTGCTCGGTCCTGATGATGGATATGCTTTGGCTTTGAAAATGGGGTGGGCAGCTCTGTTCCTCGTTCGTGACGGTGTTGATGCCGTCACCGCCCACGCGACCCCTGCTTTTGAGGAACTCGTTGCAGAGGTCCACTGACTGGGCAGCGCCAGCTGTCTAGGAGCTGTCCCTCAGGCTAGGATAGCGCTGTCATGGTTCTGTTCTTACTTACTCTCGGTGTGATGCTACTTTTGGTAGCTTTTATGGCCGTTGGCCTAATGCTCAACGGTCGTTGCCTCCGGGGTTCCTGTGGAGGGCCAGAGCTTGCTGGTCCAGCTGGTGAGCCTTTGACTTGCGTCGCCTGTCCTCGACGTAAGAAACCATCTGTAGTTTCCAATGATTGAGCGCGCTTGCTTTTCTAGTCCATTCAGCCGGCACAAGGTGACTTGGGTAACTTCGAGCAGCAAGGGTTATTTTGCAGGGAACTAGCTTGAAGTGGCCGCCCGTGTTTGCCAACGGAGGGTAACCTGATGCTGGCTGTTTCAGTATGTTGCAACCCGAATCCGGTAATTGGTCGGCACGAAGCCTTGGGAGTTACAGGTAAATAAGAGAAGGTGCTACTGAACTCAGCTCGAGAGTTCTGGACTGTCAACTCGTCAGTCTAGGTCTGACAGTAGCGTAGTGAGTTGCTTGTCATGCTCAGGCATGACTGTCCTGAGGTCGAGTAAGACTCCATCATTCTCTATTCGAGAGACGATCGGTGGCTGGAGAGACCGGAGCCTCGCTTCGAGCTCGGTGACTGAACCTTGTCGCGGCCTCAGGCGCACGAGTCTGGTCGGTAGCGACGAGCCTGGTGCGCTGCCGCCGCCGACAGTGGAGGTGCCTGTGATTGTATCGACTTTAAGGTATGGGTTTTCCAGTAGACTACCAGCCAGGGCGGTGGCTCTAACTTCGATCTCTTCCACCGTTGTTTGGATCATTCTGACCACAGGAACGGTTGCAGATGCTCGGCCACTAGCATACTCAAGTAGCGTGGCTTCGAGGGCCGAAAGGGTCAACTTATCGACTCGAAGAACGCGCATCAGAGGGTGTCTGCTCAGTTGTTTGAGTAGAGCTTCGTGCCCAATGATGATGCCAGCCTGAGGTCCACCCAAGAGCTTGTCGCCACTAAAGCAACACACAGAGACACCGGCCGAGATACTGGTTCTTACCGACGGATCATCGATTGTTTGTTCGGCGAGAGGTAGTAGGTTTCCGCTGCCTAGGTCCTCTACGATGGGAATATTGAAACGTTTGCCAAGGGTAACTAGGTCGGTGAGGTTGGGTCTTTCGGTGAATCCTTCTATTCGGAAGTTCGATGGGTGCACAACTAGGATCAAGGCCGTTCTATCATTTATGGCAGCTGCAAAGTCTGCAGCCCGGGTTTTGTTGGTTGTGCCGACCTCGCGAAGTTGGGTGCCAGACTGCCGCATAATGTCTGGGATTCTGAAGCCACCACCGATTTCTACGAGTTCGCCGCGTGAAACGATAACCTCTCGTCCTTTGGCAAGTGCGGCAAGAGTAAGCATTACGGCGGCTGCGTTGTTGTTGACGACCAAAGCGGCCGGTGCGCCAGTGAGCTGAGTCAGCAGGTGTGCTGAATGTATGTGCCGCGAGCCGCGTTGACCCGTGGTTAGGCTATATTCAAGGTTGGTGTAGTTGCCTGCTAGCCCGGCAACATGCTGGGCAATGTTTGCTGCTAGAGGTGCTCGGCCTAGATTTGTGTGGACAATGACCCCAGTCGCGTTGATTACTGACGTGAGGGATGGCTTGAATGCGGATGCGAGTTTTAAGGCTGTACGTTGTTCAATGATGATAGCGGCCTGCTCGCGGTCGTCGGGTTGTGGCGGGTCTGAATTGCTGATTTCCTGGCGAAGGCTCTCGACCACTGTGCGCAAGGTGGCTAGGGTTGCTTTTGGTCCGTAATCTGTTGCGAGGCTACGGATGGCATCGCGCTGACGTAGATGCTCGATAGACGGTAGGAGCCTGAGTTTGGTCATCGCTAAATAAGGAGGTAATCTTAATAGTGCGTCAGTCTCTTGCCGAGACGGATGGGTTCAGGATATCATCTGAGCTTCCTCGACCAATGAGCAAGGCTTCAAGCCAGTCCGGCAATACCCCACACGGCGGCACCAACCAGCCTGCCTATCGGCCCTCTGATCGATTTTGGCCCTATGTTGGCGTTTCCGAGGAGCCGACTGCTGAGGAGTTAGCGATCCTTAACCCAGATCTTCGAAGAATAGTGTTAGGTGAAACGTCGAAGCCACCCTTTTCTGTGACGGTTGTCTTCCCTAGATTTGATGGGGATGACTATGAACGGGCTGTTGAATTAGCTAAGGACTCGACCGAGTATTTTGTTTCTGGGACTGGGTCAGGCACACGACACAGAGCCCGTTTCAGGCCTCATGAGGCACTCAAGCTTAGGGCTCTTTTTGAATTGGTAGGAGCACTCGATCTGTGCGACGTGTTGATTGACGATCGTGCTGTTCCCTATGCGCGTGAGCTGTGGTTGCCGTTGTTCTGGTTCCTGATTCGTTGATACTGTCCAGCCTAGCCAAATAGCCTACAGCCGTGCAATGTGTGCGCCTGTAGCTTCAGTTGAATAAAGCGTCGAGTAGCTTAGCGGTAGGCCTGACGCAGGTATGGAATAGTCGTTGGTGATCGGCAAATATTTGCTGATTGAGCCACTTGACCTTCCAGTCTCTGGCATCATGTTGTTCCTGCTACGTTCTTGACAAGGAGATTTTCGAAAGAACACGCATAGTTCGATTGTCCTCGCCGTCGGTGCTCAAGAAGCGGTGCTTTAGCCACCAGTGAAAGCTTTGCAGTCGTTGTTTGGCTTTTGCGGTGACGAAAAATTCCTGTCACGGTGGTAGCCTTGAGCAAGGGTTTTGACTGAATAGGGGAGGTTTTTCCAGGTTTCAGAGAGGAGAATAGGCCGTTGAAACGAGCGCTGCTCAGTGTTTCTGATAAGACGGGCGTTGTTGAATTTGCCCGAGGATTAATTGCTTGTGGTTTCGAGCTGGTTTCGACAGGCGGTACTGCAGAAGTCTTGGTAGAGGCTGGGTTCACAGTTGCCCAGGTCTCAGAGGTGACGGGGTTTCCGGAGATGATGGACGGCCGGGTTAAGACTTTGCACCCAGGAGTACACGCTGGCATTTTGGCACGGCGCGATAAGCCTGGGGACCTCCAGGCCATTCAAGCACATGGGATAGGGGCAATTGATCTGGTTGCAGTGAATTTATACCCGTTTGCCCAGACGGCTGCTAATCCAGAAGCTAGCGTCGATGCATTGATCGAAGACATCGACATCGGAGGGCCTACGTTGATACGAGCTGCATCGAAAAATTTCTGCGATGTGGTTGTCGTTGTAGATCCTAGCGACTATGAGAAGACGTTATTGGAGTTGAGCCAGCCAGACGGTCCAGGTGTCTCTTACCGACTAGCTTTAGCCCAGAAAGCATTTGCTCACACTCAGTCGTACGACCAAACTATCGCTTCTGTCTTATCGACGGTTGGAGTGGATGCTGGCTGCTTGACGCGCAAGTTGGTGGCGCGAACTCAACCCCTGCTTCCTGACAAGATGGTTTTAGAGTTATCCCGCCAGCGAGTTCTACGCTATGGTGAGAATCCACACCAGGTCGCAGCGATCTACGCTGGAGGCAAAGCCGGCTTCGGTGGAGCTAGGGTGGTGCAGGGCAAGCCGCTGTCATTCACCAACCTGCTGGATCTAGATGCAGCTGCGCGATTGACACTCGAGTTCGGTGAACCAACTGCTGTTGTTGTGAAGCATATGAATCCCTGCGGGCTAGCGATTGCCCAGAAGCTGTCTTCGGCCTATATTTTGGCGAGAGAGGTAGATTCACTGTCGGCATTTGGCGGTATCGTCGGTCTAAACCGTCCCATTGATCAGGCAACTGCAGCGGCGATCACTTCTACCTTCATTGAGGCTGTCGTTGCACCTGATGCTGACGAGGAGGCTAGGGCGATCTTGGCCACAAAGAAGAATCTCAGAGTGGTGTTAGCAGATTTTTCTTCAGCCGCTGGCGACCTTAGTTTGACCCGTGAAATCCGTTCGATTATGGGGGCGATCTTGGTTCAGGACAGCGACCATGTGGCCGAAGCTAGTGCCTCATGGGATAGAGATCGAGCAGAGGGGGAACCGGCTGTTTGCAGGGTGGTGACTTCCCGCAAGCCTACTAAGGCAGAGGCCTCCGCTTTAAGGCTTGCCTGGCGTGTTGCAGCACATGTTAAGTCGAACGCTGTTGTCTTTGCTTCGCCTGATCGGCTGGTGTCCATTGGCGCCGGCCAAATGAGTAGGGTAGATGCTGTCAAGGTGGCGACAATGAAGGCTGGGAAGCCGTTATTGGACACGGTAGCGGCCTCGGATGCTTTTTTCCCGTTCCGAGATGGGCTCGACGCAATTGCAGCAACTGGGGCAACTGCTGTTGTACAGCCAGGTGGTTCTGTTCGAGATGAAGAGGTAATTGCTGCTGCTGAGGAGCACGGCCTCGCTATGGTGTTCACTGGAACACGGCATTTCCGGCACTGAGTGGCCAAGGCCCCCAACCAGCTAACCATCATGACACCGGAAGAGGACCTCATGGCGCTTTCTATTGCCTAGGTTTCTTCGCAGTGAGGCAGAGTGATCAGGACAAGAAACAACATCAGGAATTCCGAGTCACCGAAGTTGTATTCGAAGAGACCTCCGGCCAGCATTCCGACCACCGCAGCTAGCCCAGCGGCGCTAAGAGCATGATGTTTGTCGGCTCGGAGACGTCTGATGAGATCCCGCGCTACTAGGCCCAGAAAGCCGATCCAGATTGTTAGAGCTGGCAGGCCTCGTTCGGCTGCTATCTGTAGCGGTACGTTGTGGAGGTGGGGATTTTCTTTCTGAACCGCATTCGCGTCTCTATAATCAGGATAGACTTCCTGAACCATGTCTGGTCCAACCCCTGTTAGTGGATAATCCTTAATGATTTTGACGCCGGCACGTGCCATTGCGAAACGGTCACGCACGGTCGGATCCTGGAGATCAAATGCTGAGTATGCCCTTGCTGTGATCTGGGGAGGCGCAAGTACTAAAACTAAAGCGGCAAGTACTGGTACGACCACTAGTAGACGAATGTCTTTGAGGAGAAACAGGATTCCTATAGCCGCGCCTGCCCCGACCCAGTTGCTTCTGGTTAGAGTGACGGCTAGTGCTGCGATGAGTGCCGGCAGCACCAATACCGACCAAGTCCGTTCACGTGTGTCAAAAAGAGCGCGAGCAGTCGCCAATCCGATGACCAGTACTAGGAGACCTGAATAGGTCATGTAATGGCCCATGCTGCCGGAGGGTCGCTGCCCAAGATTGTCGTACTCGAGTATGCCGTATTGCACAATGCCGAAAACGGCACTGGCGGCGCCTACACTTACAACAATTGTTGCTACAGTCTGCGCATGGCGACCACGAGCCAGTCGGTAAACTAGCGGTACAACTAGGAAAAGCAATATCTCGCGGGAATCGCTGAAGCTACTGATGGGATCTAGAGAAAATAGGGCGGATGTTAGGGTTATGGCGGCATAGATCAATAGGGCCGCGAAAAACGGCGGGGCTGTAGGCCATTCCCGTTTAGACCCGAGTAAAGCGACCCATAGGACCACTGTGACCGCGAGAAGAATGCCTGCCGCGGCTATTGAGATCTGAATAGCAGCGACAAAACCTAACAGGGAAATTAGTGCTGTGGTTTCAAGATTTGAACTATCGTAATTATCCAGGGCGGCGATCATGGCAGGGCCTTCCCGACATTTGGTCTTCCTGAAGTGTCCTACGGTTAGTTGAGCGGGGGCGTCGCTCGTCAATCTGCCATGGTAGCTTCATCGATGAGCATTACTGGAATATCGTCTTTGATAGGGAATATTCGCTTGCAGGTTTTGCATTTAAGACCGCTGCTGTTATCCACCAATTCGACCGGTGTCTTGCATTGGGGACAGGCAAGTATCTCCAACAATTTCGCGTCAATCCCCATGATGCGCCCTCCTCCAAGGCCGGACTATACCAGATTCTGACGTGCCGCTATCGCTAGTGGGTTGTTCGCTTCCCTATCCTGTGGAACAATCTCACCCATATGCGGTTAACAGTCAGTTCGTTTTTTGCCGCGGTCGTGTTGGTTTCCGGAGTATTTGCCCACGCTCAGTCGGCGGAATCTGAACCGTCAGGCTTTGAGGATCGGGCAACCGCTTACCATGCTTTTATGCTGGGTCGTTTACTCCAGGGTGGAGGTGATTTTGATGCTGCGGTAGCCGCCTATCTGCAGGCTGCTGAGCTTGACCCGAGTGCTTCTGGTATCTGGTCAGAGCTTGCTGAACTTTACGCTCGTCAAAATCGGTCAGATGAAGCAATTTCGGCCGGTAATTCGGCTCTCGACCGAGATCCGGACAACCGTGACGCCCATCGCATTCTGGGACTTGTATATGCTGCCAGAGCTAGCTCTCAGAATGATCCTGTTCAGACGGATGTTGAACAGGCTGTTGATCATTTAGAGCGGGCTCGGAACCCAGGGTTGCCGGATGCCGGGCTTTATCTGACTCTGGGTAGGCTCTACATCACCAGTGGTCAAGCCGAGAGTGCGATTGAGGTTTTGACTGAGGTATTGGAGGCTGAACCTCAATTTACAGAGGCTCTGGTTATGTTGGCTGCGGCTCATGAAACTAGGCAACAGTGGGATGCTGCGGCTGCTGCTTATGAGCGGGCAGTGTTGTTGAGTCCTCGGCGCGCCCGTTATCGTCGTAGGCTTGCCGGGTCTTTGATTAACGCAGGGGAGCCTGACCGCGCCCTTGGTGTTCTCCGAGATCTTGTGGATCTACGCCCGGATGATACCGAAGCTTGGTTCCAGATAGCCGAACTCGAGTTGCAGAACAATAATCATGAAACTGCCGAGACGGCCGCCCGTCGGGTTGTTGAACTTGAGCCAAGCGGGCTCCGTGGGCCATTCGTATTGTCACGGGTGCAAGGTGCGATGGGACAGTACCGAGCCATGGCAGACACTCTGGTTCTGTTGGTCGGTAGGGTTCGTGATGATGGGGAATCGGTCCCACAACTTGCTGGCCTGCTTCAGAGCTTAAGTGTCGCCTACCATAGGCTAGGCGATTTTGATGGAGCCATCGACGCACTAACTGAAGCAAACGAGTTGGTCCCTGCAAATTTTCGGCTACAGGTTCAGCTTGCACAAACTTATCTTGATGCTGAACGTTTCGATGAAGCGGATGAAATTTTAGCTTTGGCCCGTGAAGCCAGACCGGATAGTCTGGCCTTGGTCCGCCTTGAAGCGCAGGCTTTATTGGCTCGCGGTTCGGTTGACGATGCTATTTCGCTACTTGAGCGGGCTCTACCTGATCACATAGGCGAACCGATTGCCCATGTAGCCTTGGCTGGTGTTTATAGCGACAACGGTCGGGTTTCTCAGGCTGTGGGAGTTTTGGAGGAAGCAGAGGTCCGGTTTCCTGGCAGCACACTGATTGTGTTTCAGCTAGGTGCCTTGTTCGAGCGAGCCCAGCGATTTACCGAGGCCGAGCAGGCGTTTAGGAGGGTGCTTGATGCCAACCCGGATGACGCACAGACCTTGAATTATCTTGGCTATATGTTGGCTGAACGAGGAGAGAGACTCGACGAGTCAGTGCTATTGATTCAGCGTGCCCTCGAACTTGATCCCCAGAATGGGTCTTATCTCGACAGCCTCGGTTGGGCGTACTTCAAGAAGGATGAGCTGGAATTGGCAGAAGTGCCGTTGCGAAAGGCCAGTGACCAGCTTCAGAGCAACTCGGTGGTGCAGGATCACATGGGTGATCTGCTTTTCAGACTGGAACGATATACCGAGGCAATTTCTGCGTGGGAACGGGCTTTGTCCGGTGATGGAAATGGACTCGACTTGTCAGAGGTCGAAACCAAAATCCAAGAGGCTCGGACACGCCTGAATCGGTAGTCGCCTCTCGCAAACCCTCATGCACTATACGTTCGGCCAGCCTCGATCAGACCCTGGCGAACGATGACTTTCGTTCGTGCCTCTCTATATGTCACGTTCTTTTTTGTTGCGGGAGCCTGCGCGCCGAGTCGGGTCATTCTCCCACAGGGTTCTGGGATAGCATACCCTGCTTATGCTTCCCTCTTCGATACGGTAGTGGCTAATTGTCGCCGTGTTCGCACCTTTGAAGCGATGATTGGCATTCAAGGACGTGGTACCCAAACAAATTTCAGCGGGAGGGTGCGTGCCGGTTTGGCGAAGCCGGCATCCATCAGGCTGGAAGGTCTTGCACCGTTCGGAACTCCCGGTTTCTATTTGGTGGCCGCTGAGGAGGAGGCGACGTTGTGGCTTACGCGACAGGGTCGTGTGGTGACTGATGTACCGGCTGTGGATATACTGGCCGCATTGACGGGGATACCCTTTGGTCCTGGAGATCTCCTTGCAGTGCTGACGGGCTGTTTGGTTCCAGAATCTCGACCGCTTCGAGGGAGAAGTGTTGGCGGGTGGATTGTGGTGGATTTGTCGGGCGGAGCGAGCGCGTACTTGCGACTAATGGGAAACGATTACCATCTCGTAGCTGGGACCCGAGACGGGCTGACGATCGAGTACGGTGGATTTCGGCGTGGGATGCCCACGGTAGTGCGAGTGTTTTCGACGGAACCGGGAGTAGGCAGGCAAGCGGGACTTCCAATTGATATTACAGCCAGCCTATCTCAGCTTAATCTTAATGTTCAGCTTGAGAAGTCGACCTTCTCTCTGCAGTTACCGATGAATGTTGTCCCTATGACATTGGAAGAGCTGAATCGGGCTGGACCATTGCGAGTGCCTCTCGGACGGCGGTGAATCTTGAACGAGTTTTGCGGTGTCATTACTGCTCTTGCGAGAGCTTCTGACGGCGAAGGTAGTCGGACCCTCGCGGGTTTCGGAAGGGAAAATGTCGGAAGCAACCGCTCGGCGTTTCGGTGCTGAGGTGTCGGGGGAACGGGCAGTTGGGATTGTGCGGCTTCGGGCTTACGCTAAGGTTAACCTGGATCTGCAAGTAGGCGCCAAGCGTCCTGACGGTTTTCATGATCTCCGCACTATCATCCAGACAATCAGGTTGTACGACACCTTAACCCTGCGAGCTATCAGTGGTCCGTGTCAGGTCAGGTGCTCGTCGGCTGGAGTCCCTCAAGACCGAGACAACCTGGTGTGGGGCGCGATGCAGAAGCTTTGGACGGCTTCGGGCCGTCGTGGTGATCCAATGGGTGTTAAGGTCACTATTACCAAGCGTATTCCGGTTCAGGCAGGATTGGGAGGTGGAACTTCGGATGCGGTGGCTGTGCTGCGAGGTGTGTGTCGATTTTGGGGACTGACATTCGGCCACCACGAGCTTGATGGTATTGCGTCAGAACTCGGTGCTGATGGGCCTTTTTTCTTGGTTGGTGGCACAGCTCTCGGGATCGGGCGAGGAGACGAGATATACCCGCTAGCGGAGTTGCCTCGATACTGGGTAGTTGTTGCGGTCCCACCTCGTGGGGTTTCGACGGTTGAGGCCTATGGTTGGTTGGAGCGAGATAGGGACAGCACGGGTGGTCGGGGTGGTTTTCCTGGACGACAATTTTGGAGGTCTCCTCAGGTGATTGGGTCGTCCATTGCTCTGGATGGAGTTGATAATGAGCTAGAGAAACCGGTAGCCGGACGCCGTCCAGAGATACGCCGGGCCGTGAAAAAGCTGGCCAACTCCGGGGCGGAAATTGCAGCCATGACGGGAAGTGGGTCGGCTGTTTTTGGGCTGTTTGCCCAGCGGGCTATGGCAGTGGAGGCTGCGAGGGGTGTGAGTTGGGATGGCTGGACAGTGAAAATTTCAGAGACAATGAACCGTGACAGACTTGCTCAGGAGTCTGGCTTTAGGTCCTAGAGGTTCACTTTGAAGATGGTCTGTTCTTGCTCAGTAAAGTGAGCTCAGGCTAGAATAAAAGTTTGTGCGGGTAACAATTGAGTCCCTGCGTATTGGTTGATTCGTGTTGTTCTTCGAGTCTGGTTGCCTTGTGCTGGCATCACGCTCGTTGCCCGTGCCTCGCCTGAACTCGAGCCTTGGCTATCGTGTACGGGGGGTCGGTAGACACGGCATTCGGTGTGGGGAATCACTTTAGGTGGGGCGTGGCCAAGCGGTTAAGGCGCGGGACTTTGAATCCCGTATTCGAAGGTTCGAATCCTTCCGCCCCAGCCAATCCACGCGGGCCATTGAGCATATTCACTTTAACTAGGGAAATGCTGGGAATCTGATCGAACGGCGATGCAGAACAGACAGCTAAAACTCTTTACCGGAACTGCGCACCCACAATTAGCGAAGGAGATCGCTGAACACATCGGCACTCCCTTGGGACGAGCGAGCCTAAAGAGATTTTCTGACACGGAAGTGTCATTTCAGATCGACGAAAACATACGGGGTGCCGATGTTTTCATCCTGCAGCCAACCTGCACACCGGTCGATTCTCACATCATTGAGTTGTGTGTAATGATCGATGCGTTTAGGCGCTCGTCTGCATCACGGATCACAGCAGTTATGCCTTATTACGGCTACGCTCGCCAGGACCGAAAGGATAAGCCTCGGGTTCCTATATCAGCTAAACTTGTTGCGAATTTACTGAGTGCCGCTGGGGCAAACCGTGTCTTGACCATGGATTTACACAAGGCGCAAATCCAGGCCTTCTTTGACATTCCTGTCGACCACCTATTCGCTGCTCCGGTGTTTATAGAGCACTTGGTCCGCCAGGCGGACCAGAACCTGACCATTGTTTCGCCTGATGCGGGTGGCGTAGAGAGAGCGCGTGCCTATGCTAAACGACTGGGAGCAGAGCTAGCAATTATTGATAAAAGGCGGTCCAGTGACGGGGCGGCAGAAGTGATGAATGTGGTGGGTGAAGTTCAGGATCGAGTATGTATCATCCAGGATGACATAGTGGACACGGCTGGAACCTTAACTCATAGCGCTGAGGCACTACGTAGCAACGGGGCTTCTGGTGTGTTTGCCTGTGCGGTTCATGGTGTGTTGTCTGGGCCAGCTTTGGACCGGATCAATAACTCGGCGCTCGAAAAGCTGGTGGTTACCAACACCATACCGCCGAGGTCTGCAATTGTTGAATCTGATAAGGTCGAGATATTATCCGTTGCTCCGTTGCTTGGGAAAGCGATTGAAAGTATTCACCAGGAGACATCTGTGTCGTCTCTGTTCGTTTAAGCGGACTTTTTTGATTCGCATTAGTTAGGTCTAGTTATGGCAATTACGCTGAATGTAGAAGAACGAGCTGAACGTGGGAAGAATGTTAGTCGCCGGCTTCGCCGGGGAGGGCGTGTGCCCGGAGTGGTGTATGGGCAAGGTGGTGATTCATCAGGCGGAGAAACATTATCCGTCAGTGTTATGCCAGAAGCTTTGCTTGATGTGCTGCGCTCAGACAGTGGTGTTAACACTCTCATTGGCTTGGTTCTTGATGGTGGGAAGGCCGAACAGGTTTTGATCAAAGACTATCAGGTTGATCCGATTAGCCACGACCTTCTTCACGTTGATTTTTATCGAGTGGCAATGGACAAAGCCATTACGGTCACCGTGCCTGTTGAACTCACCGGCGAACCCGAGGGGGTCAAGGTGCAAGGGGGGGTGGTCGACTTTGTTCAACGTGATGTCGCTATAACCTGCTTGCCATCGGAAATTCCTGAGCGCATTTCTGTTGAAATCTCGGCTCTCATGATTGGTGATGGGATTCGTTTGCGGGAACTCCTTGAGGGGGTGCCATGGGCACCGGTGACCGACCAGGACACGCTGATTGTCCATGTCATAGCGCCTAGGTTGGAAGAGGAGCCGTCGGTTGAGGGTGAGGAAGCGGATGCTGCTGAGGCAGATGCCGAGTCTGAACCGAAGATAGAGGATGGAGACGAGAAGTCAGACTCGTAGCACAAGGTAAGTTCGTACCCGTGAATTTGTTGATCGTATTCACTATATTTAGGCAAGATTGATAGCGCGTTCCTAATTCTTGTTAGCTGAACCGTGAAGCTTATTGTTGGTTTGGGCAACCCTGGTGCCAATTATCGTGGCACCCGTCACAACGTTGGGTTTGAGGTCGTTGATGAAGTTGCTCGGCGGTTGGACCTGGTGTTTCGATCAGGTCCTGCCGATGCAGGTGTTGCAAGTTTCCCAAGTGTTTCCGGCGAACGTGAAAGCGTCGTTCTTGTGAAACCACTGACGTATATGAACCGGAGCGGAATCGCAGTAGGAGCACTTCAGCGATATTACCGAATCCGGTTGGTGGATTTGCTGGTGATCACGGAAGATGTGAACTTGGATCTTGGGCGCATCCGGGCCAGACGTAAAGGGTCCGCTGGTGGACACAATGGGCTTCGTTCGGTCATCGATGAGCTGGCGACAGAGGG
>Ga0310344_10000217_pt1 | contig 47924 bp, 39 predicted proteins | sample HC15DNA20200_MG_FD_203801 | JGI IMG/M metagenome (GOLD analysis project Ga0310344, IMG submission 203801) | Marine microbial communities from station ALOHA, North Pacific Subtropical Gyre - HC15-DNA-20-200_MG | ecosystem: Environmental > Aquatic > Marine > Oceanic | place: Pacific Ocean: North...
TGGGCCCTTTCGGGACACGCCGTGAACCCATCCATGGGGGCTCGTAGGCGACATCCATGTCGCCTACGGTCCCGAAAGGGCCCAGCCCCCGCAGACCCTCAAGATCATCACAACCGGACGCCGACAAAAGCAGCGCACCCGCCGTGTCGCCCATTCCCCGCGCGCGCGTATCGAAGTGGGTCAATGACGCGCCAGCCCGGGGCCCGCACCGCGAGCCACGAAACCAGCCGCCCCCACAGCGCCCAAGAAAAACATTGCATGCCCATGCCGTTAGTAGTAATACTACTAACCATGGACCTGACCGACACCCAGCAAGCCATCCTGGCCATGATCGCCGAGCGGATCGAAGGGGAGGGCGTGCCCCCCTCGCAGACCGAGATTGCCCGCGCCTTCGGCTTCAAGGGCGTGCGCGCCGCCCAATACCACCTGGAGGCGTTGGAACAGGCCGGCGCCATCCGCCGCGTGCCCGGCCAGGCGCGGGGTATCCGCCTGGTGGCCCCGACGGCCGAGGCTACTGCCGCCACGCCTGCCGCCAACGACGAGGCCATCCGCGCCGATGACGTGCTGCGCCTGCCGGTGCTGGGCCGGGTTGCCGCCGGCCTGCCGATCGGCGCCGATATCGGCTCTGAAGACTTTGTCGTGCTGGATCGGGTCTTCTTCTCCCCGGCACCGGACTACCTGCTCAAGGTGCAGGGAGATTCGATGATCGACGAAGGCATTTTCGACGGCGACCTGATCGGCGTGCACCGCACCCGCGATGCCCGCTCCGGGCAGATCGTGGTGGCGCGCATCGATGAGGAAATCACCGTCAAGCTGCTGAAGATCGGCAAGGACCGCATCCGCCTGCTGCCACGCAACCCGGACTACGCCCCCATCGAAGTGCTGCCGGATCAGGACTTCGCCATCGAAGGCCTGTATTGCGGTCTGCTCAGGCCAAATCGTTGAGCCGGCTTCCCAGTCGGTGGGCCGTCGTTTTCCGACGGCCGGTCAAGGCCCAGGCCGCTACCGCGGGCCATCCCAGAAAAATAAATTGAATGCGTCGCCGGCAATCTCAGCCTGTGCGATACGCGACCCTTAGATTGACGCCATACCGAAATCACTGACGAGGACCACCCAGATGGACGAGAACAAGAAGCGCGCCCTTTCCGCCGCCCTGAGCCAGATCGAAAAGCAGTTCGGCAAGGGTTCGGTGATGCGCATGGGCGACCGGGTCGTGGAGCCTGTGGAGGCCATTCCGACCGGTTCGCTGATGCTGGATATCGCCTTGGGCATCGGCGGCCTGCCGAAGGGTCGCGTGGTGGAAATCTACGGGCCGGAGTCCTCGGGCAAGACCACGCTCACCCTGCAGGCCATCGCCGAATGCCAGAAGAAGGGCGGCACCGCGGCCTTCATCGACGCCGAGCATGCGCTGGACCCGATCTACGCCGCCAAGCTGGGCGTCAATGTCGATGACCTGCTGCTCTCCCAGCCGGATACCGGCGAGCAGGCGCTGGAAATCGCCGACATGCTGGTGCGCTCGGGCTCGGTGGATATCCTGGTCATCGACTCGGTGGCCGCGCTCACCCCGAAGGCAGAAATCGAAGGCGAGATGGGCGACCAGCTGCCGGGCCTGCAGGCCCGCCTGATGAGCCAGGCGCTGCGCAAGCTCACCGGCAACATCAAGCGCTCCAACACGCTGGTGATCTTCATCAACCAGCTGCGCATGAAGATCGGCGTGATGATGCCGGGCCAGAGCCCGGAAACCACCACCGGCGGCAACGCGCTGAAATTCTATGCGTCCGTGCGCCTGGATATCCGCCGCATCGGCGCGATCAAGAAGGGCGACGAGATCATCGGCAACCAGACCAAGATCAAGGTGGTCAAGAACAAGCTGGCGCCTCCGTTCAAGCAGGTCGTCACCGAAATCCTCTACGGCGAGGGCATCAGCCGCGAGGGCGAACTGATCGACATGGGTGTGGATGCCAAGCTCGTCGAGAAGGCCGGCGCCTGGTACAGCTACGGCGATGAACGCATCGGCCAGGGCAAGGACAACGCCCGTGGCTACCTGCGCGACAACCCGCAGGTGGCGGCCAAGCTCGAAGCCGAGCTGCGCGAGAAGTTCCAGCCGGCAGAGGCTGCGCGCGAGGAAGGCGACGACGGCGACGACGACGAGTAAGTTTTCACCTATCGCGGGGCGGCGGAGTCAGTGCCGTCGTACCCGCGGTAGCTTTTATGCAAGCCAGGAGGGCAGGCGCCATGGACGGCGCGATGTCTCTGGACCACGGCAGGAACGTACATGAACGACGAGGCAGAAGGCCGTCGTCGCGGCCGCCGGCCGCGACCGGAGCCCACGCCCGTGCAGCGGGCGCTGGGCCTGCTGGTGCGACGCGAGCACTCGCGCAAGGAACTGGTGCGCAAGCTGCGCGGCCGGGGCGTGGAAGCCGAGGAGGCCGATGCCGCCGTCGCCCGCCTGGCCGGCGAGGGCTGGCAGGACGACGCGCGTTTCGCCGAGTCCTTGGTGCGCGCACGTGCCGCCAGTGGCTACGGTCCGCTGCACGTGCGGGCTGAGCTGGGTACGCATGGTTTGGATCGCGAGGCCGTCACCCAAGCCATGGAAGCCTACGAAGGCGATTGGCGCGAGAATGCCCGCGACCTGGTGCGCCGACGCTTCGGCGAGGCGGGTCCCCAGGACCTGCCACAACGGCGCAAGGCCGCCGACCTGTTGGCACGTCGCGGCTTCGACGCCGACACCATCCGCGCGGCGACCCGCTTCGAGGCTGACGACTGAGCGGCCAAGGCCTGATAACCTTGTGGGTTCAAGGTTGTACGGTGCGTTCCGCCCCCCCATATGGAAGGCAGGACACCGGACGCCGCCGCCCGCCTGACTGCCAGCCCCATGAACGCACCCGCCAAATTCACCACCTCCCAGATCCGTGCCGACTTCCTCGCGTTCTTCCAGGGGAAGGGCCACACCATCGTGCCGTCCGCGCCGCTGGTGCCGGGCAATGACCCGACGCTGCTGTTCACCAATTCCGGCATGGTGCAGTTCAAGGATGTGTTCCTGGGCGCCGAGAAGCGCAGCTACGTTCGTGCGGCCGACGTGCAGCGCTGCCTGCGCGCCGGCGGCAAGCACAACGACCTCGATTCGGTCGGCTATACCGCCCGCCACCACACCTTCTTCGAGATGCTGGGCAACTGGTCGTTCGGCGATTACTTCAAGAAGGACGCCATCGCCTGGGCTTGGGAGCTGCTGACGCAGGTGTTCAAGCTGCCCGCCGAGCGCCTGCTGGTGACCGTCTACCACACCGACGACGAGGCCTATGCGCTGTGGCGCGACATGGTCGGCGTGCCGGAAGAGCGCATCGTGCGCATTGGCGACAACAAGGGCGCCCCCTATGCGTCGGACAACTTCTGGCAGATGGCCGACACCGGCCCCTGCGGTCCGTGCACCGAGATCTTCTACGACCATGGCGCGCATATCGCCGGCGGCCCCCCTGGCTCGCCTGACGAGGATGGCGACCGTTTCATCGAGATCTGGAACCTGGTGTTCATGCAGTTCGACCGCCAGCCCGACGGCACCCTGATCCCGCTGCCGGCCCCGTGCGTGGACACCGGCATGGGCCTGGAGCGCCTGGCGGCGATCCTCCAGCACGTGCACAGCAATTACGAGATCGACCTGTTCCAGACGCTGATCCGCAAGGCCTCCGAGCTGACCGGCACCGCGGACCTGGAGAACAAGTCCCTGCGCGTGATCGCCGACCATATCCGCGCCTGCTCGTTCCTCATCGTCGACGGCGTGCTGCCGTCGAATGAAGGCCGCGGCTACGTCCTGCGCCGCATCATCCGCCGCGCCCTGCGCCATGGGTGGATGTTGGGCGTGCGCCAGCCGTTCTTCCACAAGATGGTGGGCACGTTGTCCGAGCTGATGGGCGAGGCCTATCCGGAACTGCCGGCCGCACAGGCCACCGTGGAGCGCGCGCTCAAGGCGGAGGAGGAGCGCTTCGCCGAGACGCTCGATGCGGGCATGAAGATCTTCGACGAGATCGCCTCGCGCTCGGGCATCACCATTGCCGGCGCGGATGCGTTCCGCCTGTACGACACCTATGGCTTCCCGGTCGACCTTACCGCCGACATCGCGCGCGAACGCGGCCTGGAAGTGGACATGGCCGGCTTCGAGGCCTCCATGGCGCAGCAGCGCGAAACCGCGCGCGCCGCGGGCAAGTTCGGCGGCGGCACCGCGCTGCCGGCCGACCTGGTGGCCCAGCTCAGCCCGACCCAGTTCCTGGGCTACGAGCAACTCGACGCCGGTGGCCTCAAGGTCGTGGCACTGCTGAAGGATGGCCGCCCGGTCGAGTCCATCGCCGCCGGCGACGATGCCATCGTGCTGACCGACCGCACGCCGTTCTATGCCGAATCCGGCGGGCAGGTTGGCGATACCGGTCGCCTGTCCGGCGCCGGTGTCGACTTCGATGTCGAGGACACCCACAAGTTTGCCGGCCAGTTCCATGGCCATGTCGGCCGCCTGGTCACGGGCGTGTTGCGCGTGGGCGATGTGCTGTCGGGCAATGTCGATGGCGCGCGCCGTGGCGCCACCATCCTCAATCACTCCGCTACCCACCTGCTGCACGCCGCACTGCGCGAGGTGCTCGGCACCCACGTGCAGCAGAAGGGTTCGCTGGTGGCGCCGGACCGGCTGCGTTTCGACTTCTCGCACTTCCAGCCGCTCACCGCCGAGGAACTGGCGGTGATCGAGCGCAAGGTCAACGCGCAGGTGCGCGCCAACAACGCCGCCGAAGTGCACAACATGGGCATGCAGGAAGCGCTGGATTTCGGCGCGATGGCCTTGTTCGGCGAAAAGTACGGCGAGCAGGTACGCGTGCTGAAGATGGGCGACTATTCCACCGAGCTGTGCGGTGGTACCCATGTGTCGCGCACCGGCGATATCGGCTTGTTCAAGATCACCGGCGAAGGCGGTGTGTCCGCCGGCGTGCGCCGCATCGAGGCGGTGACCGGGCAGGGCGCGCTCGATTACGTCGGCGATGAAGAGCGTCGCCTGCACGAGGCGGCCGAGCTGGTAGGTGCCAGCACGCAGGACGTGGTCGACAAGATCCGCCAGCTGGGCGAGCGCCAGAAGCGTCTGGAACGCGAACTGGAGCAGCTGAAAGCCAAGGTCGCTTCGGGCGCCACGGCCGATCTCGGCGCCCAGGCGGTCGACGTGGGCGGCATCAAGGTGCTGGCCGTGCGCCTGGAGGGTTTCGACGCCAAGGCACTGCGTGATGCCATGGATCGCCTCAAGCAGCAGTTGGGCGATGCGGTGATCCTGTTGGCCGGCGTGCATGAGGGCAAGGTCGCCCTCGTAGCCGGTGTGAATGGCGCCGCAACGGGCAAGGTCAAAGCGGGGGAACTCCTGTCCCATGTCGCCGGTCAGATCGGTGGCAAGGGCGGCGGCCGCCCGGATCTCGCCCAGGGTGGTGGCGAGGACGGGCCCGCCCTTGCGCCCGCCTTGCAAGGCGTCCTGGCCTGGGTCAATCCTCACTTGGCCTGAACGCCGCGCCCGCGAACCTTGATGGGGGGCAGGGGCGTCGTTAACATTCCTGCTCTTTATTCCCTATTATCCGCGGCACCTTCGGGTGTCGCGTGCTGGCGGGACCGCCGGCCCTTGGAGATTCTGGACATGTTGATCCTTACTCGCCGTGTTGGCGAAACCCTGATGATCGGCGACTCCGTCACGGTCACGGTGCTTGGCGTGAAGGGCAATCAGGTGCGTATCGGCATCACCGCGCCGAAGGACGTGGCGGTGCATCGCGAAGAAATCTACCAGCGTATCCAGCGCGGCGATGAGCCGGTCGCTTCGGGTAGCGGTGGCCAGGAAGATTCGGCCGGTTGAACGCAACAAAGGGTTTACGTTGACCCCCTCTTGCCGGTATTCTTCGCCGCCTGTCGCGAAACACCAGCGGCAGGATGCAAAGCAAAACCCGGAGTGATGCCCGAGAGGCCGAAGGGGCTCCCCTGCTAAGGGAGTATAGGGTCAAAAGCTCTATCGAGGGTTCGAATCCCTCTCACTCCGCCACGTCAAAAGCCGCTGCCTGCAGCGGCTTTTTTCATGTCCGTGCATCGACAGCGTGTGCTCGTGGCGGAAGCATCAAGCGGGCGTGGAAGCAGCGTCCGGCCGGAACTCCCAACGCTGTCCGCAGCGTTGCGCCTGCTCGCGTTGCGCCGGCGTCGGCGCCGCATCGTGGCGAACCTCGAAGGCCACCGGCGCGTCATCGCATTCGGTGATCAATACCCAATGCCCGGTGTCGTTGTCGCGAAGGGTGCTGCTCATGGCGGGCTCTTGGAGGCCGGGAATCGACGGGCGAGGGTGGTGCGGCGCGGGTTTCCCGCCGGCCGCGTACTCTGCCACGTGCCGTGTGACGGATTAGCGACGCGATGCTACGCCTGTCGGTGTCATTTATCTGTCGGAGTGCGCACGATTCCCGCCCGCGCGGGCAGCGCGGTCCGAGCACGAAAAAGGCCGCCCGGAGGCGGCCTTCCCATCAAGCGATACCGGCAGGCGATCAAGCCTCGCCGTCTTCCTCGTCTTCGGTCTCTTCTTCCAGCTCGCCATCGGCGCCGATGATCGCCACGCCCTCGTCGTCCGCGCCTTCGCGGATCAGGGTGAAGAAGGCATCGAAGCGGTACACCTGCAGCTCCGGCACTTCTTCGAAGCCGTAATGCGTGCAGATCTCCCGGTACCGGGCATGCACCGCGCGCCAGACCGCGGCGTCGATCTCCTCGGCGCCGAACCAGGCATACAGGTCGTCCCAGGCGCAGGTGGCGGCGCCGTAGCGGGCGACGCGGTCGATCAGGTTCGAAAAAGCAACATCATGGTGCGTGAGCATGGCGGCTCCAGGTGGAAGAGACCGGCATGGAAGCAAATCCGGCCGGGCGAAGTAAAGCCTTCCCTCGCCGTGGCATGAAGGACGCGCCGCATCACGCGGCGCGCCTCCCGGCCTGGCTCAGTGCCAGCCCTGCAGCGACAGGTCGAACAGCAGGAACTCGGCGTCCTGGGCATTGGCGAACACCAGCAGGGACTCGTCCCGTACCTGCACCGCGTCACCAGCCGACAGCAGCACGCCGTTGACCTCCAGCGTGCCGCGCGCCACCTGCACATAGGCGCCGCGTCCGTCCGCCAATGCGTACTCCACGCGGTCGGTGCCATCGAGGATGGAGGCGTACAGGCGCGCATCCTGGTGGATCTTCAGGGCGCCATCGGCCGCTTCCGGCGAGGCGATCAGTCGCAGCTGGCCACGCTTGTCCTCCGGGCTGAAGTGCTTTTCCTCGTAGCTGGGCTCAATGCCATTGCGCTCCGGGATCACCCAGATCTGCATGAAGTGCACCGGCGCGCTGCGCGAGCCATTGAACTCGCTGTGGGTGACGCCGCTGCCGGCGCTCATGCGCTGGACGTCGCCGTAGTGCAGCACCGAACCGGTACCCATGCTGTCCTTGTGTTCCAGGGCGCCGTCCAGGACGTAGGAGATGATCTCCATGTCGCGGTGGCCATGGGTACCGAAGCCCTCGCCCGGCTGCACGCGGTCTTCGTTGATCACCCGCAGCGGGCCAAAGCCCATGTAGCGCGGGTCATGGTAGTGGGCGAAGGAGAAGGTGTGGCGCGAGGACAACCAGCCGTGTTCGGCGCGGCCCCGGGCATCACTCTTGCGGATCTGCAACATGGTCTTTCTCCTTAGATATTCGATGGTGTCGATCGGAGGCGTTTCCTCCTTGGCGAGCAGTCTGTGCGCTTCATCGGGAAAGAAAAAGCGAGTAGATTCGAGCGCCATCATCGATGGATTCGAACATGAAGCTCAGCCTCGAAGCCCTGCAGATCCTGGATGCCATCGATCGCCGGGGTTCCTTCGCCGGGGCCGCCAAGGTGCTCTACAAGGTGCCCTCGACGATCTCCTACACCGTGGCGAAACTGGAAGAAGACCTGGGCGTGCAGCTGTTCGAGCGCGTGGGTCCCAAGGCTACGCCCACCGAGGCCGGTCGCGAATTGCTCAAGGAGGGCCGCCACCTGCTGCGCGCCGCCCAGGAGCTGGAGGTGCGCGTGCGCCGGGTGGCCTCGGGGTGGGAGTCGGAGTTCGCGCTCGGACTGGATTCGCTGTTCCCCGTCTCCCTGCTGGGCGGGGACATCGCGGCCTTCTACGAGGCGGCCGACAGTACCCGCCTGCGGCTGGTGAGCGAATCGCTTTCCGGCACGTGGGAGGCGCTGCTGGATCGCCGCGCGGACTTGCTGGTGGCGGCAGGCGAGGGTCCGAGCGGTGGCGGCTACGTGGTCGAGCCGATGGGCACGGTGCGCTTCGTGTTCGCGGTGGCGCCCACCCACCCGCTGGCCGGGCGCGCGCATGTCGATGCGGCCGAGCTGGCGTTGCACCGCGCGGTGGCGGTGGCCGATTCGGCCCGGCGCCTGTTGCCGCGTACGGTGGGCCTGCAGTCGGCGCAGGACGTGCTCAGCGTGCCGGACATGCAGGGCAAGTACGCCTTGCAGCTGGCTGGCCTGGGCTGCGGCTTCCTGCCCGAGCCCTGCGCGCGTGCCGCGATTGCGGCCGGCACGCTGGTAGCGGTGGATGTCGAAGAGCCCAAGCCGGATGAAACCTTCTATCTGGCCTGGCGTACCGGCGAACAGGGCGAGGCGCTGGCCTGGTGGCTGCGCCGCCTGCGCGCGCCCGGGCTGTTCGACGGCTGGCTGCAGCGGCTGGCCGGAACGTAGCATTCCGCCGTTTCGGCTGGCCTGGCGCGATAATGCCCCCACGCTGCGGCATCCCTTACGGAAATTCCCATGCACGCCCTGGTCGAGCAGTTTGGTTTGGCGCTGGTCTTCGTCAACGTGCTCGCGCTGGCGCTCGGCTTGCCGGTGCCCGCGATGCCGACGCTGGTGCTGGTCGGTGCCACCTACACGCTGCAGGGCGGGGCGTATGCGTGGCTGGGCGTGGTGGCCGCGTGGCTGCTGTCGATCAGCGCCAGCGTGATGGGCGACACCGCGTGGTTCCTGGCCGGGCGCCGCTACGGCACGCGGACCTTGCAGTCGCTGTGCCGGCTGTCACTCTCACGCGACACCTGCATGAAGAAGACCGAGCGCTTCTACGGCCGTCTTGGCATCCGCGTGCTCGCGTTTGCCAAGTTCGTGCCGGGCCTGTCGCTGGTGTCGGTGCCGCTGGCCGGCGCAATGCAGGTGAGGATGCGGCCGTTCCTCGGCTACGACACGCTGGGCGCGGCATTGTGGGCGGCGGTGGGTCTGGGCCTGGGCGTGGTGTTTGCCGGGCAGGTCGAGCACGTGCTGGACCTGCTCTCGGACCTGGGCGCGCGCGCCTGCGGCGTGGTCGGCGTCGCGCTGGCGTTGTATGTGGCGTGGCGCTGGTGGCGGCGGCACCAGTTGATGCGCTCTCTGGAAGCGGCGCGCATCAGTGTCGATGAACTCTATGCGCTGATGCAGGACCCGGCGCTGGCGCCGACGCTGCTCGATATCCGCGCACCCGGTTATCGCGACCTGGAGCCGTACACGATCCCCGGTGCGCAATTCGCCGACGAGCGGCAGCTGGCCAACATCCTCGCACGCGTGCCGCGCGAACGTGGCGTGGTGATCTTCTGCGCGTGCCCGAACGAGGTCTCGGCCGCATGGTTGGCCGCGCGCCTGCGCGAGCATCGGTACACCGACGTGCGTCCGTTGCTGGGTGGGCTGGAGGCGTGGCGGGCGGCCGGCTACGACACCATCGCGCTGGTGCCGCAGATGCATGACGACGCGCTGCCGCCGCCGGCATTGCAGGCCTGATTGCCGAGCCTGCGTCACGCGTGCGGCGTAGGCGCAAAAAAAAAGACGACGAGGTAAACTCGTCGTCTTTCTCTTTGACTGAGTGGCGCGCCCGGAGAGATTCGAACTCCCGACCGCCTGGTTCGTAGCCAGGTACTCTATCCAACTGAGCTACGGGCGCGTCGTCAGGAGGAGAATTATGCGGGACTATGCGGTGCCCGTCAACGGTCCCTCACAAAAAATTTTCACGTGATTGCCCGGGCCAGCCGGTCGGCCACCGTCGCCGGGGTCTTCATCCATGAAAAGTGGTCGGCAGGGGCGCCGATTTGCGCGGCCGGCAGCACGTCCAGCGTCACGGGGCCGGCCATCTTTGCGGTCAGTGCGCGCATCGAGCCTGCCGGCGCCATCCAGTCGTGCGTCATCACCACGGTATCGACAGGCACCGACAGGCGCGCCAATCCCGCTTCCAGGTCCACGTCCATGCCGCGTGCTGCGTAACGGTTGCTCAGGCCCACGCGCGACCAATCGGCGATCAGCCCGCGGGCCTCGTTGCCGCCGAAGCCCACGCGTCGACCCGGCAACACCCCGTTTCGCCGTGCGAGCCACGGCAAGAAGCGATACACCAGCGGCAACGCGTAACGCAGCGGTGCGGGAAAGCTGCGCCACCATGGCGTGCCGCTGGCGACCAGCCACAGCCGTGCGAACGCCGCCGGGTGCAGGCCGGCGTAGCAGCACGCCAGTTGCCCACCCAGGCTGTGCCCGCCGATCAACAGCGGCACGCCGCCGGCGACGTCTTGCAGCACGCGCTGGCTCGCAGGCAAGTCGCCCGTGAGGATGTCGCGATAGCCCCAATTGCATTCGCGCGAGGCACGCATGTTGCTGCTGCCGTTGCCGCGCCATTCGTGCAGCAGCACGGCGATGCCGCGTGCGGCGAAAGCATCGGCCAGCGCTTCGTAATGACGCGCGGCCACGCCGAGTGCCGGCAGCCACAGCAAGGCCGCACGCGGGTGCGCGGGAATGCGGGCGATGAGTTTCCAGCGATGACCGTCGCTGCCGACAGCCTCGATCTCCCGCGTGGCGACCGTCATCCGTGGCGTGCCGCGCCGAAGTGGTCCAGTACCATCACCTCGCCGCGACCGGGGCGATAACCCCCCTGCAGTGCACGCGCGACGTAATCGATCGCCGCCTCGCACGCATTGGCCAGCGACAGGCCATTGCACAGCTGCGCGGCGATCGCCGAAGCCAGCGTGCATCCGGTGCCATGCGCGTCGATCGGCAGGCGCGCTTGGATGTATTCGTGCTGCGCCACGCCGTCGTCGAACCGATCGATCACGCGCTGCCCTTCGAACAGGTGGCCACCCTTGAGCAGCACGGCGGTGGCGCCGAGGTCCAGCAGTTCGGCGCACGCGCGCTCGGCCGCCGCGGCATCGGCGATGCGGTGGCCCAGCAGCAGTTCGGCCTCGGGAATGTTCGGGGTGATCAGCGTGGCCATCGGCAGCAGCCGCTGGCGCAGGGCATCAAGCGCGTCATCGGCCAGCAGCTTGGCCCCGCTGGTGGCGACCATCACCGGGTCGAGCACGATGAAGGGCGGGCGATACGCTTCCAGTGCATCGGCCACGCAGTCGATCACCGCCGCGTTGGCGAGCATTCCCAGCTTCACCGCCTGGATTTCGAAATCCTCAAAACAGGCATCGATCTGCGCACGCAGGAAGTCCACCGGCGGTACGTGCACCGCGGTGACGCCGCGGGTGTGCTGTGCAGTGAGCGCGGCGATGGCGGACAGGCCATGCACGCGATGTGCGGCGAAGGTTTTCAGGTCGGCCTGGATGCCGGCGCCACCGCCGGAATCGGAGCCTGCGATGGTCAGGGCGGAAAGGACTTGGGCACTCATGCGGCGATTGTGCACCCGCCGCCCGCCGGCTGCATCACGATCACGCCACGCGGCGCGCTCGTGCCAGCGTCCACTGCCGCCAGGCCACGTAGCCGCCGCCCGCCACGCCGGTGATCGCCGCCGGCACCAGCAACGCGTGGTAATGCCGCGCCGCGAACAACCATGCGCCCGCCAGGCTGCCCCCGAGGAAGCCGCTGATGATCAGGCCGCTGAGCGTAAGCCGGCGCATCGGCAGCGGCAGGCCGCGCAGCAAGTGGCCCAGGCCGATGCCCAGGTCGGTGAACATGCCACTCAGGTGCGTGGTGCGGATCAGCGCACCGCTGTAGGTGGTGGCCAGCGCGTTCTGCACGCCGCAAGCCATCGCGGCCAGCCAGGCGCCGGCAATGCCGTGGTGTTCGAACATCGGGATGGCCGCCAGCAGCAGCATCGATTCCAGCAGCAACGCCACGCCGTAACGTCGTCCCAGCCGCAGCGTGCTGTCCTGGATGATGAGGCCGCTGCACATCGCGCCGAGGCTGAAGGCGATCAGCACGCCCCACAGGAAGCCCACGGCATGCCAGTCACCCTGCGCCAGCGCCACGCCGAGCAGGCTGGTGGTGCCGGTGAGATGGCTGACCACCTGGTGGGCGAAACCGAGGTAACCGATGACGTTGACCATGCCGGCCACCGCCGACAGCGTCACCGCGCCGATCCACACCCAAGTGGGCAGCGATTTCATCGGCGCGATGTGGCCCGTGGCGAGCGCGTCCTGCGCATGGTCCGGCTCAGCGCGGCCCGTTGAGCTCGACGGCGGAGAACGTGCCGGTTTGCGGGTCGAACAGCGCACCCCAGAACTGCGCGCCGCCGTCGCAGACGCGGATCGCCGTGCGCGCCGGGTCCAACTCGCTGTCTTCCGGCAGGTGGAAGGCGTTGATGTAGATCAGCCGCTTGTCGCCGGTCTCGATGCCCACGTATTGGCGGTCGAAATCGCCCGGGTTGGGGATTTGCGGCTGCAGCTGCGACAACGCGGCCTCCAACTGGTCCACCTGCTGCCGGCTCGGGGCCCAGTAGCCGGTGACCTCGCCGGGATGCCGCGCGGGGCTGTCGCGCGAGCAGGTATCGAGTACCTGCGCGGCGACCACCGGCCGGGTGATGACCCACGACTGCCCCGCACGCACGGTCGTCGGCACGGTGCTTCCGGGCACGCCGCCAGTGGTGGCACAGCCGGTGGCGAGGGCGGCCACCAGCAGCAGGGGCAGGGTGCGACGCATGTTCACAGGACCTCCGAGGCGTAGTCGGCCAGGCGCGAACGCTCGCCCCGGCGCAGGGTGACGTGCGCACTGTGCGGCCAGTTCTTGAAGCGGTCCACCGCGTAAGTGAGGCCAGAGGTGGTTTCGGTGAGATAGGGCGTGTCGATCTGTTCCACGTTGCCCAGGCAGACGATCTTGGTGCCCGGGCCGGCGCGGGTGATCAGCGTCTTCATCTGCTTGGGGGTCAGGTTCTGCGCCTCGTCCAGGATGAGGTAGCGCGAGAGGAACGTGCGCCCACGCATGAAGTTCATCGAGCGGATCTTGATGCGGCTGGCGAGCAGGTCGTTGGTCGCCGCGCGGCCCCAGGCGCCGCCTTCCTGGTTGTGGGTGAGCACTTCCAGGTTGTCGGTCAGCGCGCCCATCCACGGCGTCATCTTCTCTTCCTCGGTACCCGGCAGGAAGCCGATGTCCTCGCCCACGCTGACCGTGGCGCGGGTCATGATGATCTCGCGGTAGCGCTGCTGGTCCATGGTCTGGGCCAGGCCGGCGGCCAGCGCGAGCAGGGTCTTGCCGGTGCCGGCGGTGCCGAGCAGGGTGACGAAGTCGATTTCCGGGTCCATCAGCGCGTTGAGCGCGAAGTTCTGTTCGCGGTTGCGCGCGGTGATGCCCCATACGGCATGCTGGCCGCCACGGTAGTCGTCCACCAGCGACAGGATGGCCTTGCCGTCGCCACCCACGCGCGCCACGCGCAGTTCCACCTCGTCTTCGCCGGGCAGGTACAGGTACTGGTTCGGGTGCCAGTCCTCGTCGTCGGCCAGCACCACTTCGTAATGCGTGCGGCCCTTGTCCGACCAGCTGCGCAGGTCCTGGTTGTGCTTCTGCCAGAAATTGTCCGGCAGCTCGACCGCGCCGGTGAACAGCAGGCTGAAATCGTCCAGCGCGCGGTCGTTCTCGTAATCCTCGGCCACCAGGCCGCTGATGGACGCCTTGATGCGCAGGTTGATGTCCTTGGACACCAGCACCACTGGCACGTCGGGGTGTTCCTCGCGCAGTTCGAGCACTGCCGCGAGGATCTTGTTGTCCGGCACGACCTCGCCGAAGCTGCGCCCCGGCGCGACCGGGCGCACCTGGAAGTGCAGCTTGCCGATCTGCCCCTGGTTCTTGAGCTGGATGCCCTGCGGATGGGTGAGGGTGATGCCGGACTGGATCTGCTCGGCGCTGGCGCCATCGAGCAGTTCGTCCAGGAAGCGGCTGACCTGGCGTGCGTTGCGACTGACTTCGGACATGCCCTTCTTGGCATTGTCCAGTTCCTCGATCACCTGCATGGGCAGGAAGACGTCGTGTTCCTCGAACTTGAACAGCGCGGTGGGGTCGTGCATCAGCACATTGGTATCCAGCACGTAGATGCGCTTGCCTCGGGTCATCGTGTGTTCCTGGAAAAAGGACAGGGGCGAGCCATCACGGCCTGCGGGGCAGGGTGATGGCAAGTTCGGGTCGCGAGGGGTGTCACTTCTGCTTGTGCGCCTTCAGGGCCTGGAGAACTGCTTCCGCGTGGCCGGCCACCTTGACCTTGCGCCACGCCTGCACGATACGACTATCCGGCGAAATGAGGAAGGTGCTGCGTTCCACCCCCAGCACCTGGCGCCCATACATGTTCTTCATGCGGATCACGTCGAAGGCCTTGCACAGCGCTTCGTCGGCGTCGCTGACCAGCGGGAAGGCGAAACCCTGCTTGGCACAGAAATTGTCGTGCGAGCGCACCGAGTCGCGCGAAACGCCGAGTACCGTGGCGCCGGCGGCTTCGAATTCGGGGAGCAGGGCGTTGAAGTCCAGGCCTTCGGTAGTGCAGCCGGGCGTGCTGTCCTTGGGGTAGAAGTACAGCGCCAGCCAGCGGCCGGCGTAGTCGGCGAGGGTGGTGTGCGCGCCGCCGGACAGGGCCAGTGGCAGGGCGAGGGTGGCGCGGTCGAGCTTGGTGCTTTCGGTCATCGTGAACGGGGCCTGCGGGTAGGGCGGTGTGGCATGTGCCCTACATATACCGCGAACCGTGTCCGTGGCCACCCCACCCGGGGCGGCCAGGGGTCAGAACTTCATCGGATCCATGATCGCGTCGAGGTTCAGGTGGTCGCAGAACTCGAGGAAATCATCGCGCAGCGCGGCGATGTGCATGTTCGCCGGCACGCCGATGGTGACCTGGGCCGAGAACATCTCCGCACCGGTCTGCATGGCGCGGTAGCGCGTGCTCTGCAGGTTCTCGATGGTGATGCCCTGGCGGTCGAAGAAATCGGCCAGCTGGAACAGGATGCCCGGCTTGTCGGCGGCAATCACTTCCACGATGTACGGCAGCAGGTTGGACTGCGCCTGCTTCGGGCCGGTGCGGTACCACACCAGTTTCAGGCCTTCCTCGCGCTCGAGCCGGCCCAGCATGGCTTCCAGCTTGGCGACCGCGTCCCACGAGCCGGTGGCCAGCGCGGTGACCGAGACGTCGCGGCCCACGGTGGACAGGCGCGCATCGACCAGGTTGCAGCCGCTGTCGGCAATGCGACGGGTGACCGGCAGCAGTGGGGACTCCGGATGCGTCGTATAGGCGTTGATCAGGAGGTGGTTTTCGGTCGGCGAAGGCCGGGGCGCGGTATCGGTCAAAGGGGGTTCCGGCATTGCGAACAGGCTGAATGGCGTCGGGACGGGCCGCGACGCAGCGCGCAGCATACTTGCCCGTGCTTTCGCGCCGCAAGTAACATTCGGAATGGCCTTGCGTCCGCCCGCCGGCGGGGCCTTCCGGGCACATGCCTCTTTTCCGTCCTCCAGCAGAGTCCACACCGCCTTGTCCCTCTCCGGCATCATCACCGCACTGGCCACCCCCTTCGCCGCCAACGGCGATCTCGATCTCGATGCCTGGCAGCGCCTGCTGGACAAACAGATCGAAGGCGGCGTCCAGGGCGTGGTCGTGGCCGGTTCGACCGGCGAGGCCTCGACGCTGGCCGACGAGGAATACGACGAGATCCTGCGCCGTGCGGTGGCCCGCATCGGCGGGCGCGTGCCCGTGCTGGCCGGCACCGGCCTGTCGGGCACCGCGCGCACCGTGGCGCTGACCCGCCGCGCCGCCCGCCAGGGCGCGCAGTTCGCGCTGGTGGTCACGCCCGCCTACGTGCGCCCGACCCAGGAAGGCCTGAAGGCCCACTTCCTGGCCGTGGCCGAGGAGGGTGGCTTGCCGGTGGTGCTGTACAACGTGCCCGGCCGCACCGGCTGCGACCTGCTGCCGGACACCGTCGCCGCGCTCGCCGGCCATCCGAACATCGTCGGCATCAAGGAAGCGCGTGGCGAACCCGAGCGCATGGCCGCCCTGCTGCCGCTGCGCGGGCCGGGCTTCGCCGTGCTCAGCGGCGACGACGGCACCGCCGCGCGCGCCATGCTCGCCGGCGCCGATGGCGTGATCTCGGTCGGCTCCAACGTGCTGCCGGCCGGCTACCGCCGCCTGTGCGATCTCGCCCGCGGCGGCCAGCAGGACGCCGCCACGGCATGGGACGCGCGCCTGGCGCCGTACCACGCGTTCTGCGGCGTGGAATCCAATCCGATCCCGGTCAAGGCGCTGCTGCAGCGCCAGGGCCTGGGGCATGGCCTGCGCCTGCCGTTGACCACGCTGTCGGCACCCCATCATGCCGAGGCCGACCGCCTTGCCGCCGACGCGTCCGCGTTGGAAGCACTTTCCAGCCGCGAAGCAATCGCGGCCTGACCCAGGAGATTTACCGATGCGTCATCCCGTTCGTTCCGCCCGCGTGCTGCCGTTGATCGCGCTGGTGGTTGCTGCCAGTGGTTGCAGCTGGTTCCACAAGGATGCCCGCGGCGACTACGCGCTGCCGGCGGAGAGCCGTCCGCTGGAAGTGCCGCCGGACCTGAACCTGCCCGACACCTCCGGCGCGATGAAGGTGCCGACCCTGGCCTCGGCCACCCAGCCGGCCAACGCCCCGTCGGCGGCCGCGCAGCAGGCCGCGACCAAGAGCGGCTTCGTCATCAAGGGTGACCGCGACGCGGTGTTCTCTGCCGTGGGCGATGCGCTGGCCGACGTGCCGGGCCTGACCATCGCCAGCCGCGCGCAGTTGCTGGGTTCCTACGACGTCAGCTACGAGGGCAGCAACTTCCTGGTGCGCGTGGTGCCGACCGAAGGGGGCACCTACGTCTCGGCGGTCGACCCGCGCGGCCTGCCGGCCGTGGCCGACGCCCCGGTCAAGCTGATCGCCACGCTGAAGGCGAAGCTGGGCGGCTGAGTTTGCCGCTGCCGCAGAAAGCAAACGGGCGCCGCGAGGCGCCCGTTTTCGTTGGTCGCAAAGCGCTCCCGGCTCAGCGCTGCAGCAATGGCAGCTTGTCCGGCTTGCCATCCCATTCGGCGGCGTCGGCGGCCGGCTCCTTGCGCACCGTGAGCACCGGCCAGGCCTTGGCCAGCTCGGCATTGAGGGCGACGAACTGTTCCTGCCCGGCGGGCACGTCATCCTCGGGATAGATCGCGTTGGCCGGGCACTCCGGCTCGCACAGCGTGCAGTCGATGCACTCGTCCGGATCGATCACCAGGAAGTTCGGGCCTTCATGGAAGCAATCGACCGGGCAGACTTCCACGCAGTCGGTGTATTTGCACTTGATGCAGTTTTCGGTGACGACGAAAGGCATGTTGGAATCCGGCGATAAGCCGCGCAATTCTAGAACAGTCGGGCAGGGGACGGGTGAGGGCGCAGCCCGCCGGCCCCGGCGAGATCAAGCCGGGGCGATGCCCCGCGCGGACGCCATCGCATGCAGGCCGCGCGCGGCCAGGTCTTCGCCGTGCGCGTGCGCGCCGATGCCCAGCAGCGCCAGCGCGTGCGCGTAGCGCGCGCCCAGGCCGGCGCTGCCGACCAGGTGCACGTCGCGTGGCACCGGTGTGCGGTGGCGGATCTCGTGCCCGATCAGCAGGCCGGACAGGTACGAGGCCAGTGCTTCGCCCGGCAGCCGCTCGAACAGCGCCAGCGTGCGGGTGCCGAACAGCTGGTGGGCCAGCCCGCCGTCCTCGCCGCTGCGTGCCACGCCCTGCGCGAAGGCGTCCTCGTCGAAGGCGTGGCCGTTGTCGGTCATGAGGCGGCCGAGCAGGCTGTGCTGGCGCAGCACCGCGTACAGCTCGCCGGTCATCACGGTGGCGAAATCGACGACATGCCCGTCCTCCAGCCAGGCCCATTTGCTGTGCGTGCCCGGCAGGCAGACCAGGTGGCGGCCGCCCCCCAGCGCGGCGGCCAGGCCGACCAGCTGGGTTTCCTCGCCGCGCATCACGTCCGGCACGCCGGCCTCGGCGCGGCAGTCCAGCCCCGGCACGAACCACAACGTACGGCCCGGCAACCGCGCATCGACGTGCGCGTGCATCGCCGCGGCCAGTGCGCCGGCGTCGGCCGGGCAGGGCAGGTAGGGTAGTTCGATCCAGCCGTTGCGGCTGCCGATCATGCCGCACAGCACGATCTCGCCCGGCCATTCGCCGACCAGCTCGGCCAGCACCTCGGCAAAGCGCCCGTCGCAGGCCAGGATGCCGCGCGGATCGCGGCGCTGTTCGAGGATGCTGCCGTCGTCCGCAAGCCGGTAGGCGCGCAGGCTGCTGGTTCCCCAATCGACCGCGATCATGCCGAGGCCACGCGACCTTCCTGCAAGCCGGCCACGCCCGGCGCGCACACGAACAGGCCGCCGGCCTGCGGCGTGTTCCGCAGTTCGTCGTCGGTGTGGTCCAGGCGCGAGCTGATGATGTAGAGGTGGTCCAGCGCCGGGCCGCCGAAGGCCACGCAGGTCGGGTTTTTCACTGGCACCGCCACGCTGCGCTCCACCGTGCCGTCGGCGCGGTAGCGCTGCACGCGCCAGGCACGCCATTGCGCGTTCCACAGCAGGCCCTCGGCATCGATGCCCGACCCGTCGGGCTCGGCATCGGTGCGATCCAGGCGCGCGAACTCGCGCACGTTGGCGGCCTGGGCGGTGGCGGCGTCGTAGTCGCAGCACAGGATGCGTGGGCTCACCGAGTCGCACCAGTACATCGTGCGGCCGTCGTGGCTGAAGCAGATCGAATTGGGGATGGACACGCCCGGCAACGGCAAGCGTCGCAGGCCGTGGCGCAGGGAGAACTGGTAGAAGCTGCCGCGCGCGGCCTTCTGCTCGTGTTCGTCCATGGTGCCGAACACCAGGTTTCCGTCGCGGTCCACGCGGCCATCGTTGCTGCGCGTGTGCGGCTGGTCGGCCTCGACGTCGGCCAGATGCGTGAAAGCCAGATCGTCGGCGTCCAGGTCCGGCGTCACCACGCCGATGGCCTTGGCCAGCACGACCAGCAGCCGGCCATCCTCGACCAGCCCCAGGCAGCCGGGACGGTCCGGCAGCGCCCAGTCACGGCTGCGACCGCTGGCGGGCGCATGCGCCCATAGCCGGCGGCCACTGATGTCGATCCAGAACAACGCCTGGCGGCGCTCGTCCCAGATCACTCCTTCGCCGTGCTCGCAGCGGCTGTCCACCGCGAGCGTGGCCTGCAGCGCGGCCGGGGTCACCATTCGGCGATGCTGCCGTCGGCGTGTCGCCACACCGGGTTGCGCCAGTCCGGCGGGTTCTGGTTTGCGCGCACGAGCATCTCCTCGTCGATCTCCACGCCCAGGCCAGGCTTGGGCAACGCGGCAATACTGCCATCGATGCAGCGGAAATCGTCCTTGTTGATGACGTAGTCGAGCAGGTCGGCGCCTTCGTTGTAGTGGATGCCGATGCTCTGTTCCTGCAGCACCGCGTTGTGCGAGACCAGGTCCACCTGCAGGCAGGCGGCCAGCGCCACCGGTCCCAGCGGGCAGTGCGGGGCCAGCGCCACGTCGTAGGCCTCGGCCATCGCGGCGATCTTCACGCACTCGGTGATGCCGCCGGCGTGCGAGAGGTCCGGCTGCAGCATCGACAGGCCACCGGCGGCCAGCACGTGCTTGAACTCGAAGCGCGAATACATCCGCTCGCCGGCCGCCAGCGGGATCGGGCTGGCGGCGGCCAGGCGCGGATAGTACTCGGCCAGTTCCGGCAGCACCGGTTCCTCGACGAACAGCGGCTTGAACGGCTCCAGCTCGCGCAGCAGCACCTTGGCCATCGGCGCACCGACGCGGCCGTGGAAGTCGATGCCGAAATCGATTTCGTTGCCGAACGCGGCGCGGATTTCGGCCACCTTGGCTACCGCTGCATCGACCGCGCGCGGGCTGTCGATCAGCTTCATTTCCTCGGTGCCGTTGAACTTGAAGGTGTCAAAGCCCAGCGCGCGGTAGCCGCGCATCTGGTCGATGATGTCCGAAGGACGGTCGCCGCCGACCCAGCGGTAGGTCTTCATGCGGTCGCGCACCAGACCACCGAGCAGCTCGTACACCGGCTTGCCCAGCGCCTTGCCCTTGATGTCCCACAGCGCCTGGTCGATGCCGGCGATGGCGCTCATCAGGATCGCGCCGCCGCGGTAGAAACCGGCGCGGTACATCGTCTGCCACAGGTCGTTGATGCGCGCGGGGTCCTTGCCGACCACGTAGCCGGACAGCTCGTGCACGGCGGCCTCCACGCTGCGCGCGCGGCCTTCGATGACCGGTTCGCCCCAGCCGGTGATGCCCTCGTCGGTCTCGACCTTGAGGAACAGCCAGCGCGGTGCGGCGTGGTAGGTGGTGAGGCGGGTGATCTTCATCCCTGGGTTTCCTGGAAGGCGCGCACGAATTCGGCGGCCTGGGTCTGGGTGGTTTCGAGGGGCTGGCCGGGGCGGTACAGCTCGCCCCCGATGCCGGCGCCGGCGGCGCCCTGGGAGAGGAATCCGCCCAGGGTGGACGGACTGACGCCGCCGACGACGTACACCGGCACGTGCGGCGGCAGCACCGAACGCAGTGCACGGACATGCCCGGCGCCGTAAGTGGCGGCGGGGAACAGCTTGAGGACCTGCGCGCCGGCATCGATCGCGTCGAACGCCTCGCTGGCGGTGGCAAAGCCAGCCACGACCAGCAGGCCGCGCTCGACCGCGTGGCGGATCAGCGAGGGCCGCGTGTTGGGGGTGACGATGAAACGCGCGCCGAGACCGGCCAGCGTGTCGACGTCTTCGTTGCGCAGCACGGTGCCGGCGCCGATCCACGCGCGATCCCCGTACTGGCGCTGCGCCAGGGCGATGCTTTCGGCCCAGCGCGGCGAGTTGAGCGGAATCTCGATGGCGTCGAAACCCGCCTCCACGAGCGCGCCGACATGGGCCGGGGTGTCTTCCGGCGTGATGCCGCGCAGGATGGCGACCAGCGGCAGCTTGAACGGGCTGGCATGGGGAGCATTCGGCGAAGTCATGGGCTTACTCGTGGTAGAGCTGCGAACGGCCGCCATCGACGAGGATGTCGGTGGCGTTGATGAAACGCGCTTCGTCGCTGGCCAGGAACAGGGCGGTGTAGGCCACTTCCTCCGGCGTGCCGATGCGCTTGGGGGGCAGCAGGTTTTCCTGCTCGCGGCGCTTGGCTTCCGGGTCCGGGCTGCCGGCGAACCACGCTTCGATGCGCGGCACCAGGATCAGGCCCGGGGAAATGGAGTTCACGCGCACGCCCTGCGCGGCGTACTCGATGCCCAGCGCGCGGGTCAGGCCGATCAGGCCGTGCTTGGCCACCGGGTACGGGAACGCGTGCGGGATGATCTTGTGGCCATGCACCGAGGCGATGTTCACGATGCTGCCGGCCTGCTGGGCGAGCATCGCCGGCAGGACCGCGCGGCACAGGTTCCAGGCGCCCTTGAGGTTGAGGTCCAGGCAGCGCTGCCACTCGCTGTCCGGCAGTTCGAGCGGGTCGGCGAACACGTCGGCGCCGGCGTTGTTGACCAGCGCGTCGATGCGGCCGGTGCGCTCGCGCACGGCGGCGACGGCGGCCTCGATGCCGGCCACGTCGGTGATGTCGACCTGGTGGTAGCTCACGCGCGGATCAGCCTGGGCTGGCGCGTTGCGATCGAAACCGGCGACCTGGGCGCCGTGTTCGGCGAACAGCTGCGCGGTCGCCGCGCCGATGCCGCTGGCGGCGCCGGTGACGATGACGGACTTGCCCTGCAGGCGGCCGGCGCTCATGCGCAAGCCTCCGGCTGGCGCGGATGGCGGCCGCGGCGCGGCACGGGGTAGCTCCCCATCTGGTTCCTCCTCACTTTCCTGGCGTCGGCGCGTTGCCACCCCGTCGTGGGGGAGGGGTGGGTCGCGCCTGTTATGGCCGCCGATCCGGAGGTGGGGGTCTCCTGATTCAGCGTCCGATAGCCTCGCGCGCCCGAGATATGTGCGGCAAATGAAATTTTCGGCATATTCTATTCCCCTGGCGAATACGGCTGTCCATCAAACTAGAGTCCTCCATGGCATCTTCCAGCACCCCCTGGTTCAACGCATCGCGCCTCAAGACCCGCCAGCTGCTCCTGCTGCTGCATCTGTACGAACAGCGCTCGGTGCTGCGCGCGGCCGAAGCGGCCAGCATGACCCAGCCGGCGGCCTCCAAGCTGCTGGCGGAAATGGAGGACCTGCTCGGGGTCAAGCTGTTCGAGCGCCATGCGCGCGGCGTGGAGCCGACCTGGTACGGCCAGGTGCTGGTGCGCCGCGCGCGCGCGGCGATGTCGGAGATTGGCCGGGCGCAGGAGGAAATCGCCGCGTTGCGCAGCGGGCGCATGGGCCAGGCCTCGATCGGTACCGTGGTCAATCCCGGCACCACGCTGGTGCCGCAGGCCATCGCCGAGGTCAAGCGCGAGTTTCCGGACATCCTGGTCCGCGTGGAGATGGACTACAGCCGCCACCTGGTGGCCAAGCTGCTGGATGGCCAGCTGGACATCGTGATCGGCCGCATCATGGGCCCGGAGGGCGCCGGCGAGCTGGATTTCGAGCCGCTGGCAGACGAACCGCATTCGGTCATCGCCCGCGCCGGCCACCCGCTGTCCAGCCGCGGCACGCTGCAGCACGCCGACCTGGTGCGCTACGGCTGGATCCTGCCGCCGGCCGACAGCGTGCTGCGCGCGCGCCTGGATTCGATGTTCCTCGAACACGGCGTGCAGGCGCCGATGAACGTCATCGAGACCTCCTCGCTGCCGGTCACCACCAACCTGCTGCGCGGCAGTGACCTGCTCACCGCGCTGCCGGTGGATTCGGTGGCGCCGCTGATCCAGGCCAAGCTGCTCACCGTGCTGCCCATCGAGCTGGGCGTGCGCATGGAATCGTTCGGCATCATCCTGCGCCGCGACTACGTGTTGCCGCCCGGCGCCGACCGCATCCTGCAGGCGTTGCGCAGCACTGCGCGCCGCCTGTACCCGAACCAGAAGCCTTGATCCGGTAAACGTTTTCCCGCCCGGGTAAATCGCAGCCATTCCGTGGCGGCATAGCGCGCGCCAATTTTTTCATTGGTGCGCATCCTCGCGCCGCCCGTATACGTCGCCTCGGGAGCGTGCCGAAGCGACGTGAAAGTCGGGCACCGGTCCACCGCCACAGGGGGCCTGCCGCAAGGCAGGAATGGGGCGGGCGCGACCTCGGCTTCCGCCACCACAACTCAAATGTTTCATCGTTCGTCCTGGGAGGGAACTGCGATGTCGATCGTATTGAGCCGTACGCCGGCAGGGCCGCGCGTGCGTCGGAACCACTTGGCCTTTTCGTCGCGCAGCCTGCTGGCTGCGGCCATCGCACTGCACCTGGCGGTGCCGGCCTGGGCGCAGGACGCCACCGCGCAGGACGACACGGCCAAGACCGACACCCACAGCAGCAAGGGCACCGGCAAGGACGGCAAGCGCCAGGCCGTGGACCTGGATACCGTGGAGGTGCGCGGCGTGCGGGCGAGCCTGATCGCCTCGCAGGTGATCAAGCGCGATTCCGAGCAGATCGTCGATTCGGTCAGCGCCGAGGACATCGGCGCGCTGCCCGACCGCAGCGTCACCGAGACACTGCAACGCGTCTCCGGCGTGACCATCGACCATTTCATGGCGCGCAACGACCCGGACCATTTCTCCGCCGAAGGGTCGGGCGTGATGATCCGCGGGCTCACGCAGGTGCGCGGCGAGCTCAACGGACGGGACATCTTCAGCGCGGCCAGCGGGCGCGGGCTGAGCTTCGAGGACGTGCCGGCCGAGCTGATGGCCGGCGTGGACGTGTACAAGAACCCCTCGGCCGAGATCATCGAAGGGGGCCTGGGTGGCACGGTGAACCTGCGCACGCGCAAGCCGTTCGACCAGCCAGGCCAGCTGATCGGCGGTACCGCCGACATCAACTACGGCGACTTCAGCAAGGAATACAAGCCCTCGGCCTCGTTCCTGTATTCCAACCGCTGGCAGACCGGGCTGGGCGAGATGGGGTTCCTGATCGACGTGGCGCATTCGGAACTGGCCACGCGCTCGGACGGCATCCAGGTCGAGCCATTCGTGCGCCGCACCGATGACGCGGTACGCGCCGGCACCGATTTCGACCAGGTGTACGTGCCTGGCGGCATCAACTGGCGCGAGCTGGATTTCCACCGCAAGCGCGACGGCATCGGCGCCGCGTTCCAGTGGCGCCCGAGCGATGCCACCGAAGTCTACGTGCAGTACCTGCGGTCGAAATACGACATGGACTGGCAGGAGCGCGCGGCGTTCTTCAACGACAGCAACGATGCCATCGTGCCGGCGGCCGGCACCACGTTCCAGTACGACGACAATGGCGTATTCGTCAGCGGCTCGCCGATCTCCAGTTCGTGGCGCGGCAACCTCACCACCGATGGCGTGCGTTTCAATACCGACAACCGCTATGCCGAGCAGCAGACGACCACTTCGGACCTGTCGGCCGGTTTCAGCCATTACCTCAACGACAACCTGGTGCTGAAGGGCGACATGCAGCTGGTGCAGTCGGAGAGCGACAACCTCGACTTCACCGTTTTCACCGCCACCTACCTGCCAGGCCTGAGCTACGACCTGTCGGGCAAGTACCCGAGCGTGAGCATCGATGACCCGGCGTACGCGGCCGATCCGTCCAACTACTTCTGGGCGGCGGCGATGGACCACCTGGCCAAGAACCGCGGCCGCCAGCTTTCCACCCGCGTGGACCTGGAATACACCTTCCAGGACAGCAGCTGGCTGCGCTTTGCCCGCTTCGGCCTGCGCGCCACCGACCGCACGCAGACCAACAAAAATTCCGGCTACAACTGGGGCGTGCTGACCGACAACTGGGCCACCATCCCGACCACGGCCAGCGGCCTGGCCACGCTGGACGCCTACCTGGGCGGCTCGGCGCACCTGTACACGTTCCCGAACTTCTTCCGCGGCAAGGTCAGCCTGCCGGGCAACCTGCAGTTCCCGATGGACTCGCTACCCAGGAACTACGCGGCGACCTCGGAGATGTTCCAGCAGTTCTACGACCTGCGGGGCTGGGGCTGGGCGCCGGACCAGTACAACCTGCAGGACACCAATCGCCAGTTCGAGCGCACCGAGGCGGCGTACGCCATGGTGTACTTCGGCAACGACGAGGCGCTGGGCATCCCGGTGGACGGCAACGTCGGCGTGCGCATCGTGCAGACCAAGACGCAGGCCGACGGCTACGGCATCTATCCCGACCTCTCGGCGACGGCGGCCTCCGATGCGCTGAAGGCGCTGTATCACGGGCAATACTTCAGCGCCAACTCGCGCGGCCAGTACACCGACGTGCTGCCCAGCCTCAACGTGCGGTTCAAGCTGCGCGAGGACCTGCAATGGCGCGTGGCGGCTTCCCGCGCGATGGCGCGGCCGGACTTCACGCAGCTGCAGGCCTACCTGCAACTGGCGGCGACGACCGAGGACGACGGCACGGTGTCGGAATGGACCGGCACGGCGGGCAACCCGGACCTCAAGCCGATGACGGCCAACCAGTTCGACATGGCGCTGGAGTGGTACTTCGACAACAGCGACCTGCTGTACGCGACGTTGTTCTACAAGGACGTGAAAAACTACTTCTCCACGCAGACGCGCACGGAGACCTATGGCGGCCAGGACTGGCTGGTGACGCGGCCGTACAACATGGACAAGGGCGTGATCCAGGGTTTCGAGCTGGGCTACACGCAGTTCTTCGACTCACTGCCAGGCTGGCTGAGCGGGTTCGGCGTCACCGGCAACTTCACCTTCGTGGACAGCTCCGGTGGCGTGAACACGGCGACCGACCCGTACAGCAATACGACGGTGACGGGGGTGAAGCTGCCGCTGGAGGGTCTGTCGCGGCGCAGCTACAACGTGGCGGGCATCTACGAGAAAGGGCCGTGGTCGATCCGCCTGGCCTACAACTGGCGCTCGCGTTACCTGCTGACGACCAGCGATGCGGCGACGCACCTGCCGACCTGGGCGGACGACTACGGGCAGCTCGACGGCTCGGCGTTCTATCGCTTCGACGACCACTGGCAGCTGGGCATCCAGGCCAACAACCTCACCGATTCGACGACCAAGGTACTGATGGGGCCGACGTCGTATGCGGATGGCGAGGTGGATATGCGGCTCTACACGCGCGGGTGGTTCCTCAATGACCGGCGGTATTCGCTGGTGCTTCGGGCCAACTGGTAATCGCGGAGTGGGGGTGGGGCCGCTTCGCGGCCCCTTCTTTTTTGCCCGCGTTCGCGGGGCTTTTGCCTTGCTTGTCACCCTGTAGGAGCGGCTTCAGCCGCGACCGCGGGGGCCTTGTCGTTCGTCACTTCCGAAAGCACGGCTCGCATGGTTCATCGCTCGGCGCCCGGTGGCGGCGCCTTGCCGGGACACGCCGTAAATCCATCCATGGAGGCTCGTAGGCGACATCCATGTCGCCTACGGTCCCGGCAAGGCGCCGCCACCGGCCACCCGACAGTGAGCCGTGGGCGGATCGAACATCAAAAGCGCAGGCGCGCTCCAGGCGAGCGACGCGGCAGTGCCTCCGGTGGTGACTCGGACCACGGCTTCGGCATAGCTGCAGATCGCAGGAATTGAGGGGACGGGATGGTTTTGAAGTTCGATCCGTCGCGTTGGACGATCGGGCATCCGGTGGCGGCCCCGGGTCGGGACCGTAGGCGACACGGATGTCGCCTACGAGCCCCCATGGATGGGTTCACGGCGTGTCCCGACCCGGGGCCGCCACCGGATGCCGCGCGCCGAACCGTGAGCGTCATCCTAGAGACCACCACCCCGCGACCCTTCGCCGCGCATGACCGCAACGGTCACGGCAGGACAGCCTTCCAGTCATCGCCGCGCCAAGCCAGAAGCGCTGTATACGAAATGTTTATACTTTTCGCCCAATATTTCATTGGTATGGCATGGGAGGCCGAGCCTATCCTGCCGCCGCAGCTGAACGTGGGTAGGGGTCCATCCGTCCCAAGCCACCTCCGAGACCGACGCCATAGGACTTAGGCCGGAGCAGTCGCAAACAAATCGAGGGCGCAGGCACGCATTCCGCGTGACCACCGCCAAAAAATTTCAGTACATGCGTCCTGGGAGGGAGCACCATGTCAGTGCAATACCGCCACGTTCCGGCAGGCTCGGTCGTGGGTTCGCGTTCGATCCGTAACTTCCGCCGTTCGGTCATGGCCGTGAGCGTCGCCGCGCTGCTGAGCGCCCAGGCCTACGCCCAGGACGCCACCCAGGAAGACAAGCCGGCCGATACGGCCGCCACCCAGCTCGATACCGTCCAGGTCACCGGCACCCGCAGCTCGGTCACCAAGGCCCAGCTGGTCAAGCAGAACGCCGAGCAGATCGTCGACTCCATCGTCGCCGAAGACATTGGCAAGCTCCCCGACAACAACGTCGCCGAAGCCCTGCAGCGCATCTCGGGTATCCAGATCGCGCGCAGCTACGGCGAAGGCAGCACCATCGCCATCCGTGGCCTGACCCAGGTCCGCACCGAGCTCAACGGCCGTGACATCTTCACCGCCAACGACGGCCGCGGCCTGAGCCTGGAAGACGTGTCGGCCGAACTGCTCGCCGGCGTCAACGTCTACAAGAACCCGTCGGCCGACATGATCGAAGGTGGCCTGGGCGGCACCGTCGACCTGCGCACCCGCCTGCCGTTCGACTACGACGGCATGAAGATCGCCGGCAGCGCCCAGTACAACTACTACGACCTGGCCGACAAGGGCGAGACCGCGTTCTCCGGCCTGTTCTCCGACCGCTGGCAGACCGGCATCGGCGAGATCGGCCTGCTGGTGAACCTCTCGCAGCAGGATGGCTCGTTCCGCCAGGACACCATCTCCATCGAGCCGTGGTACACCCAGACCAACATCCCCGGCTACGAAGGCCAGGAGGTCTACGTCCCCCACGGCGCCGGCATCAACACCACCGAAGGCGACCGCAAGCGCAAGACCGGCGCGGCCGCGCTGCAGTGGCGCCCGAACGACGACGTGGAGGTCTACGCGCAGGTCATGCGCTCGGACTACGACTTCCAGTGGCATGACTACTCGATCTTCGGCTACAGCAGCGGCGCGGACATGATCCCGGCCGACGGCGCGACCGACTTCGTGGTCAACGACCGCAACGAGTTCGTCAAGGGCACGTTCCAGAACACCCCGGTCGACTCGAACACCAGCCTGACCACCCGCCACTCGATCACCACCGATTACTCGGCCGGTGCGACCTGGCGCGTCAACGACCGCCTGAACCTGAGCACCGACTTCCAGTACGTCGATGCCACCACCAAGGGCACCCGCTACATCGTGGCCACCGGCCTGGACGAAGTGGCCGCCGGCAACGCCCTGTACACCATGGACCTGAGCGGCGACCTGCCCAGCCTGATCTTCACCGGCAAGGATGGCAGCGCCAACTACCTGGGCAACCCGGCCAACTACGTCGGCTGGAAGTGGCACCTGGACAACAAGGACGACAACAAGGCCAAGCAGTTCGCCTGGCGCACCGACATGGACCTGGCGTTCGACGACGGCTTCGCGCGCAGCTTCAAGGCCGGCGTGCGCTACACCGACCGCGACGCGACCAACAAGGGCAACGTGTGGCGCTTCATGTGCCTCAACAACTGCGCCGGCGCGGCGTTCTCGGACTACCCGAGCGTGCAGTTGGTCCAGAACCCGATCAACGACTTCTTCCGCGGCGACAGCTACCTGTTCGGGCCGACCTACACCGCGGCCGATTCGGCGGTGGAAAACTACGACCAGACGCTGAAGGCGTTCGGTGCCGACCCGCTGGTGTTCGGCCCCAACAACATCAACACCCAGGGCGAGAAGACCTATACCGCCTACGGCCTGCTGCGCTTCGGCGTGGATGACGCCTCGGTGCCGTTCGACGGCAACATCGGCGTGCGCATCGTGCGGACCGAAGTGAGCTCGGAAGGCGTGCGTACCGCCACCGACGCCGAGGGCGGTGGCCTGCTGCCGATCTCGGTCGACAAGTCGTATACCGACGTGCTGCCGAGCCTGAACCTGCGCTGGTTCCTCAAGGACAACCTGCAGTGGCGCTTCGCGGCCTCGCGCGGCATCTCGCGCCCGACCTTCGACAAGATGAACCCGAACCTCAGCCTGAGCACGACCGATACCGGTTCGGGCACGCTGCACACCGGTTCGGCGGGCAACCCCGACCTCAACCCGATGACCGCCGATCAGTTCGACACCGCGCTGGAGTGGTACTTCGGCAAGGGTTCGATGGTGTACGGCACCTTGTTCTACAAGAAGGTCAAGGGCTTCATCGCCAATGCGGTGTTTGAGGAGGTCTATGACGGCGAGCTGTGGGAAATCAGCCGCCCGGTGAACGGCGACGAGGGCACCATCAAGGGCGCCGAGGTCGGCTACACCCAGTTCTTCGACTTCCTGCCGGGTTGGCTGAGCGGCTTCGGCCTGCAGACCAACTACACCTACGTCGATTCGGAAGCCCCCAGCCCGAACGCCACCGATACCAACGGCAACCAGCTGGTGGTGCCGCTGGAAGGCCTGTCGAAGAACAGCTACAACGTGATCCTCAGCTACGAGCTGCCGAAGTTCCAGGCCCGCGTGGCCTACAACTGGCGCAGCGACTGGCTGGTGACCACCGCCGGCAACGGCACCGGCAACCTGCCGGTCTACAACAAGGGCTTCGGCCAGCTGGACGCCTCGATCCGCTACAACATCAACGATGTGTGGTCGGTCTCGCTGGACGGCACCAACCTGCTGGATACCCGCAACGAAAGCTACACGGGCTTCGAATCCCGTTACCGCGACTTCGTGATCAACGACCGTCGCTATGGCTTCACCGTGCGGGCCAGCTACTAAACGCGCCGTAGGAAGTGCGTCTCCGATCCGGCGTGCCTTGCGCCGCCGGATCGGTGTTTTACCTCCGATGGAATCTCCATCGGCCAGCTAGGGGAGCCTGACGACCGATGGGCAAATCCATGCCCCGTGCCTGCCAGACTTTTGCCGACGCGTGCCGACGTCTCGCGTGGGCATGGGTGTTGTGGCTGTGCGCCGCGCCCGCATGGGCCGTGGACGCGGTGCCGTACCAGTGGCGCAGCGTCGCCATCGGGGGCGGCGGCTTCGTCAGCGGCCTGGTGTTCCATCCGTCCGAGCCGGGCCTGTTGTACGCGCGTACCGATGTCGGTGGTGCCTATCGCTGGGATGCGGCGCAGCAGCGCTGGATCGCGCTGACCGACTGGATCGGCGCCGAGGACGAGAATCTCATGGGCATCGATGGCCTGGCCGTCGATGCGAACGACCCGGACGCGCTGTACCTGGCCGCCGGTACCTACATGCACGAACGCGCCGGCAATGCGGCGATCCTGCGCTCGCACGACCGCGGCCGCACGTTCGCGCGCACCGACCTGCCGTTCAAGCTCGGCGGCAACGAGTTGGGGCGCGGCAACGGCGAGCGTATCGCGGTCGATCCACACGATGGCCGCGTCCTGTTCCTGGGCTCGCGCGATTCGGGGCTGTGGCGCAGCACGGACCGCGGTGAAAGCTGGCAGCGCGTGGCGTCCTTCCCGGACGCGGCCACCGCGCCGGGTTCGCGGGCGCGCAACCACACCGGCCGCGAGCAGAAGGTGGGCATCGTCTTCATCGCCTTCGATGCGGCCAGCGGCAAGCCCGGCCGCGCGACGCCGCGCCTGTATGCCGGCGTCTCCACGACCGGGCAGAGCGTGTTCGTCTCCGAGGATGGCGGCGCGCACTGGAAGCCGGTCGCCGGCCAGCCGACGCAGTTCCGCCCCAGCCACATGGTGCCCGGCGGCGACGGCAGCTGGTATCTCACTTATGGCGACGAACCCGGCCCGGACCTGATGGCCAACGGCGCGCTGTGGAAGTACCAGCCGCGCAGCGGCCGCTGGACCGACATCAGCCCCGAGCCACAACCGGCGCAGGGCCCGGGTTTCGGCTGGGGCGCGATCGCGGTCGACCCGCACGACCCGCGCGTGCTGCTGGCCAGCAGCTTCCGCCGCTACTCGCCGCACGACGACCTGTTCCGCAGCCTCGATGGTGGAAGCACGTGGCGACCGTTGTTCGAGCAATCCCAGTTCGACCACGCCAATGCACCGTGGACGGTGCAGGCGTACCCGCATTGGATGGCTTCGGTGGTCATCGATCCCCACGACAGCGACCACGCGCTGTTCGTCACCGGCTACGGCATCTGGGCGTCGCGCAACCTGCGCGCCGCCGACGACGGCCACACCCCACTGCAATGGTGGTTCCAGGACACCGGCCTGGAAGAAACGGTTCCCCTCGACCTGCACAGCCCGATGGCCGGTGCGCACCTGCTCAGCGCACTGGGCGACATCGACGGCTTCCGCCACGACGACCTCGACCGCGCGCAGATGCAGTACGACGGCCCGCGCCTGACCAACGGCGAGAGCATCGATGCCGCCGGCCAGCAGCCGCAGGTAGTGGTGCGCAGCGGCACGGTGCGCAACCGACGCAACAACGAAATCCGCGCGCAGTTCTCGCGCGATGGCGGCGCGCACTGGCAGGCGTTCGCCAGCGAACCACCGCAGGGTGAAGGCGCCGGCCACCTGGCCATCGCCGCCGACGGCCGGCGCGTGATCTGGACGCCGGTCAACGGGCAGGGCGCCTGGGCCACCGACGACTTCGGCACGCGCTGGCAGGCCGTGCGCGGCGTGCCGGCGACGATCCTCATCGAGGCCGACCGCGTCGATCCGCGCCGCTGGTATGGCGTGGATGCGGCCACCGGCGAGTTCTTCACCAGCCGCGATGGCGGACTGACATTCACCGGCACCGGCCTGAAGGTCGGGCTGCCCTCGCGCGTGGAGCGTACACGTCCGCAGTTGCGTCCCGATCCGTGGCGAGCCGGCGTGGTGTATCTCGCCAGTCCCGACACGGGCGTGCAGCGCTGGCAGGACGGCCAGCTGCGCACACTCGCCACGGTGGAAGAAGCCCGCGCACTTGGCCTGGGTGCGCCGCTGGCACCCGGCGCACCGCCGGCCCTGTACCTGGCCGGTCGCATCGACGGGGTGAGCGGGGTGTTCCGCTCGGCCGACGAGGGGGCACACTGGCAGCGCATCGACGACGACGCGCATCGTTTCGGCCGTCCGTACGCCATCACTGGCGATCCGCGCATTCCCGGGCGGGTGTACTTCGCTACCGGCGGCCGTGGCATTTTCTATGGAGATTCCCGATGACCTTCCCGCTTCGACGCCTTGCCCTGGTCCTCGCCCTGGGCGCCTCCCTGCCGGCCGTCGCCGCGCCGCGCCTGCCGCTGCTGTTCGGTGAGGGCGCCGTGCTGCAGCGCGACCAGCCGATTCCCGTGTGGGGCTGGGCCACGCCCGGCGCCACGCTGACGGTGCGCCTGGATGGCCAGCAGGCGAACGCCAAGGCGGATGCAACAGGCCGTTGGCAGACCAAGCTGCCGGCGCACGCCGCCGGCGGCCCGTACGTGCTGCAGGTGCAGGGGGATGGCGCGACGTTGAAGGTGGCCGACATCCTCATCGGCGACGTGTGGCTGGCGAGTGGCCAATCGAACATGGAATTCCCGCTCGAGAAATCCGATGGCGGCGCGGCAGCGGTGGCGAGCGCGCATGACACGAAGATCCGCCACTTCAAGGTGCCCAAGTCGTGGTCGGCGCAGCCGGAGGACGAACTCGCCGGTGGCAGTTGGCAGCTCGCCACCCCGGCCAATGCGCCGCAGTTCTCGGCGGTGGGCTACTACTTCGCGCAAGACTTGCGCGAAAGCACCGGGGTGCCGATCGGCATCATCGACAGCACCTGGGGCGGCAGCGCCATCGAAGCGTGGATGGACGCCGCGTCGCAGGGCATCGACGCGGCCGCGCTGGCGCGGCAGGGCGAGGACATGCGCCGCCGCGACGAAGCCGCGCTGGCCGGTGCGCGCGAGAAACTGGCCCGCTACAGCCTGCCCGCCGGGCAGAGCAGCGAGGGCTGGCGCGAACCTGCCTATGACGACAAGGCGTGGGACAGCATCCCGGTGCCGGCCAACTGGGAAAGCGTCGGCTACGCGGGCATGGACGGCGTGGCGTGGTACCGCAGCAGCTTCACGCTGACCGCCGCCGAGGCCCAGCGCGGCATCACGTTGGGCGTGGCGCGCATCGACGACACCGACACCACCTTCGTCAACGGCCAGCAGGTCGGCCACACCGAGAACAGCTACGACGCGCTGCGCGCCTATGCGGTACCGGCGAGCGCGCTGCATGCCGGCCGCAACGTCATCGCGGTGAAGGTGCTCGACACAGGCGGCGGTGGCGGTATCCACGGCGAGGCCGACGAACTGTACGTGCAGCCGCAGGGTGGCGCGCGGCGGCCGATCGACGGTGCGTGGAAGTTCCGTCCCGAGCGCGGCACCATTTCGGCCATCGACGACAAGAACCTGCAGCCGACGCTGCTCTACAACGTGATGATCCACCCGCTGCAGCGTTATCCGGTGCGCGGCGTGATCTGGTACCAGGGCGAGACCAACGCCAAGCTCGCCCACAATGCCGCCGTACGTTATCGCGAGCAGTTCCCGACGATGATCCGCAGCTGGCGCGCCGATCGGAGCGCGCCGCAGCTGCCCTTCCTGTGGGTGCAGCTGGCCAATTTCGACGACCACTCCGACCAGGGCGACACCAGCCCGTGGGCACTGCTGCGCGAATCGCAGTCCAAGACCCTGTCGCTGCCGGCCACCGGGCAGGCGGTCATCATCGATATCGGCAATCCGGGTGACATCCACCCGACGAACAAGCGCGATGTCGGCCATCGCCTGGCATTGGCGGCGCGCCATGTCGCCTACGGCGAGCGGCTGGTCTACAGCGGTCCGGTGTTCAGCGGCGCGCAGTTCGCCGACGGCGCGGCCACGCTGCGCTTCGACCTGCAGGGCAGCGCCCTGGCCGTACGCGGCGGCGGAGAGCTGACGGGCTTCGCGGTGGCCGGTGCCGACCGGAAATTCCACGCCGCGCAGGCACGCATCGAGGGCGATCGCGTCGTCGTGCGCAGCCCGGACGTGCCGCAGCCGGTCGCGGTGCGCTACGGCTGGCAGGGCAGCCCCACCGCCAATCTCGTCAACCGCGAGCAACTGCCTGCTTCGCCGTTCCGATCCGACAGCTGGTAAACGGAGACCTTCCGCATGACGCATTCTTCTTCCCGCCGCGCCCGCGCCGTGCGCCCGCTGGTTCTTTCGACGATGCTGCTGCTGGCACTGGGTGGCTGCCAGCGCACCGAGCAGGCTACCGCGCCGGCGCATGCCGACGCCTCGGCCGCCAGCGCGCCGGCCAAGGGCGCCGCGCCGCAGGGCAAGGAAGCGCCAATCCCGCAGCTGATCAGCCAGGACGGCAAGCACACGCTGCTGGTGGACGGTAAGCCGTACCTGATCCTCGGCGCGCAGGTGAACAATTCCTCCAATTATCCCGCCGCGCTGGAACAGGTGTGGCCGGCCATGGCCGACATCGGCCCGAACACCGTGCAGGTGCCGATCGCCTGGGAGCAGATCGAAGCGGAGGAGGGCAAGTTCGACTTCTCCTTCGTCGATACCTTGCTCAAGCAGGCGCGCGAACATGACGTGCGCCTGGTGCTGCTGTGGTTCGGCACCTGGAAGAACAACGGCCCGGCCTACACGCCGCATTGGGTGAAGACCGACAATCAGCGCTTCCCGCGCGTGGTCACCGCCGATGGCCGCAGCATCGGTTCGCTCTCGCCGCTGGGCAAGCAGACGCTGGACGCCGATCGCAAGGCATTCGTGGCGCTGATGAAGCACCTCAAGCAGGCCGACCCGCAGCGCACCGTCATCATGGTGCAGCCGGAGAACGAGCCGGGTACCTACGGCAGCGTGCGCGACTTCTCGCCGATGGCGCAGGAAGCATTCAACGGCCCGGTGCCGGACGCGCTGCTGAAGAAGCTCGGCAAGCAGCCGGGCACGTGGTCCGAGGTATTCGGTGGCGATGCGGACGAGTTCTTCCACGCCTGGCACATCGCGCGCTTCATCGACCAGGTGGCCGAAGCCGGCAAGGCCGAGTACCCGCTGCCCATGTACGTCAACGGCGCGCTGCGTGGGCCCTTCAACCCGGGCCAGCCGGGCAAGTACGCCAGCGGTGGCCCGACCGACAACGTGCTCGACGTGTGGAAGGCCGCCGGCCCGCATATCGACCTGCTGGCGCCGGACATCTACATGCCCGAGTACCTGATGTACACCACGGTGCTCGACCGTTACGCGCGCCCGGACAACCCGCTGTTCGTCGCCGAGACCGGCAACAAGGCCGAGTACGCGCGCTACCTGTTCCCGGCGCTGGGCCATGACGGCATCGGCTGGTCGGCGTTCGGCATCGACTACACGCGTTACAGCAACTACCCGCTTGGCGCCAAGCACATCGACAAGGAAGCGCTGGCGCCGTTCGCGCTGGGCTACCGGCTGGTCAAGCTGGGCTTCCCGGCGTTCGCCAAGGCCTCCAGCGAGGGCAAGCTGCATGGCGTAGCCGAGCAGCCGGGCCAGGCCGTGCAGGAGATCCGGCTCAACGAGCGCTGGTCGGCCACCGTCATGTACGGCGTGCCGCAGTTCTGGTTCCAGGGCGAGCCGCCGGGCAACCCCGAGCCGGTGGGCGCGGCGCTGATCGCCGAGCTCGGCCCGGACGAGTTCCTCGTCACCGGCTACCACGCCCGCGTGACCCTGCACCCGGCCAGCGAAGCCACGGCCAACATGCTCTACGACCGCGTGGAGGAAGGGTATTACGACGCGGACGGCCAATGGGTGTTCCAGCGCAACTGGAACGGCGACCAGACCGACTACGGCGTCAACTTCTCCAGCGCCGACACGCTGCTGAAGATCAAGCTGGCGACCTGGAAATAACACCAAGAGGGCGCGCCGGCGAAGCATCGGCGCGCTACCCACGCATTACAAATAGGGAGTGAACATGCGACACGGCAATCAAGGTATCCAGCGGCGAGCGCTGGCGCAGGGGCTGGCGGTTTCGCTGGCGGCACTGGCGCTGGCCGGCACCGCCCACGCGCAGCAGGTGCAGCGCAATGCCGAAGGCGTGGTGGTCAAGCCGGCGCAGGCCGGCGCGGCCGCGGTGCGGCTGCAGGTGGTCGATGAGGGCATCATCCGGGTCAGCGCCGATCCGAAGGGCGAGTTCAAGCGCTCCGAGAGCCTGATGCGCGCGCCGACCGGCAAGCCGGTGCCGTCCTTCCAGGTGGCCGAGCAGGGCGGGGAAGTGCAGCTGAAGACCGCCCAGGTCACTGCGCATGTCTCCACCGCCGATGGCCATGTCAGCTTCACCGACGCCAGCGGCAAGGAAGTGCTCTCCGAAGTGGCCGGCGGGCGTACCTTCACCCCGATCAAGGTCGACGGCAAGGACGGCCTGCTGAGCACGCGCCAGCGCTTCACTTCCCCCGACGGCGAGGGCCTGTACGGCTTCGGCCAGCACCAGCAGGGCTGGATGGACCAGAAGGGGCGCAATGTCGAGCTGCTGCAGAGCAATATCGACCTGGCTGTGCCGTTCCTCGTCTCCAGCCGCAACTACGGCATCCTGTGGGACAACAACTCCATCACCCGCCTGGGCGACCCGCGCGGCCTGCAGCCGCTGGACAAGTCCCTCAAGCTGTATGACGCCAAGGGCAAGCCGGGCGCGCTGACCGCGCGCTATTCGGTCAACGGCAAGCAGGTGGTCGAGCGCCGCGAAACCGAGATCAACTACGAATACATCAAGGACCTGGTGAAGTTCCCGGCCAAGGCCAAGCCGGCCAAGGAAGGGCGCGCCACGGTCAGCTGGGAAGGCGACATCGAGGCGTTGAGCGGCGGTGAGCACAGCTTCTCGCTGTACTCCAGCGAGTACGCCAAGCTGTGGGTGGACGGCAAGCTGGTGCTCGACCGCTGGCGCCAGAACTGGAACCCGTGGCATCACGAGTTCACCCTGGCACTGGAGCCGGGCCAGCGGCACCACGTCAAGGTGGAGTGGGACCTGATCGACCCGAGCTACATCGCGCTGCTGCATCGCGACCCGCTGCCGGCCGCCGAGGCCAAGGACCTGTCGCTGTGGTCCGAGGCCGGGCAGATCATCGACTACTACTTCGTGGCCGGCGCCAATGCCGACCAGGTCATCGGCGGCTACCGCACGCTGACCGGCAAGGCCGTGCTGCTGCCCAAGTGGGCCTACGGCTTCTGGCAGAGCCGCGAGCGCTACAAGAACCAGAAGGAGATGGAGGACGTGGTGGCCGAGTACCGCCGCCGCAACCTGCCGCTGGACAACATCGTGCTCGACTGGTCGTACTGGCCGGTGGATGCGTGGGGCTCGCACGACTTCGACAAGCAGTTCTGGCCCGACCCGGATGCGATGGTCAAGTACTTCCATGACCACAACACCCACATGATGATTTCGATCTGGCCCAAGTTCTATCCGAACACGGAGAACTACAAGGAGCTGGCGTCGAAGGGCTACATGTTCACCAAGAACGTGGAGGCCGGCGAGCTGGACTGGATCGGCAACGGCTACCTCAACGCCTTCTATGACCCGTTCGCCGTCGAGGCGCAGAAGATCTACTGGCGCCAGATCAACGAGAAGCTCAACAGCAAGGGCATCGATGCCTGGTGGATGGATGCCGACGAGCCGGACATCCACTCCAACCTCGACGTGGGCACCCGCAAGGAGCGCCTGACCCCGAACGCGCTGGGGTCCTCGACCGAGTACTTCAACGCCTATCCGCTGCCGCACACGCAGGGCGTCTACGAGGGCGACCGCGAGGCCGACAACAAGCGCGTGTTCATCCTCTCGCGCAAGGGCTATGCCGGCACGCAGCGCAACGCGGTGGCGGTGTGGAGCGGCGACATCGTTTCGCGCTGGGACAACATGAAGGAGCAGATCTCCGCCGGCGTGAACCTGTCGATGTCGGGCCTGCCGAACTGGACCTTCGACATCGGTGGCTTCTCGGTGGAGAAGCGCTACGAGAACCAGGACCCGGCGCACCTGCCGGAATGGCGTGAACTGCAGACGCGCTGGTTCCAGTTCGGCGCCTTCGTGCCGCTGTTCCGCTCGCATGGCCAGTTCCCGTACCGCGAGATCTGGAACATCGCCCCGGAAGGCACGCCGTTCTACGCCTCGATGGCGTACTACGACCGCCTGCGCTACACGCTCATGCCCTACATCTACACGCTGGCCGGCGATACCTATCACCGCGACGGCGTAATGATGCGCGGGCTGATGATGGACTTCCCGAACGACGCCAAGGTCGCCGACCTCAACGACGAGTACCTGTTCGGCCCGGCCTTCCTGGTCGCCCCGGTCACCGAGTTCGGCGCCACTTCGCGCCAGGTGTACTTGCCGGCCGGCACGTCCTGGCTCGACTTCTACACCGGCAAGCGATACGAGGGCGGCCAGTCGATCACCGCTGCCGCGCCGATCGAGCGCATGCCGCTGTTCGTGCGGGCCGGCGCCATCGTGCCGACCGGCCCGGTGCAGCAGTACGTCGACCAGCAGGCCGATGCCCCGGTGACCCTCGTGGTCTACACCGGCGCCGACGGCGCGTTCTCGCTGTACGAGGACGATGGCCTGGGCTACGGCTACGAGAAGGGCGAGTTCAGCCGCATCCCGCTGGCGTGGGACGAGGCCAAGGGCGAGCTGCGCATCGGCGCGCGCGAAGGCCAGTGGCCGGGCATGCAGGCCAAGCGCACGTTCAAGGTGCGCTTCGTCAGCGGACCGCGCGAGGACGCCGGCCAGCTGGAGCCGAAGGCCGATACCCAGGTGCAGTACGCCGGCAAGGCGGTCGTGGTGAAGCGCAAGTAAGCGGAGCGATCCCATGGCCTTGGAACTGAGTCGTCGCGAACTGTGCAAGGCCGTGGGACTGGGGGCTGCCGCGATGGTGGCGGCCCCTGGTGCGCTGGCGGCGCACCGTTCCCTCCCGACGGTGCCGCCGCCGGTGGCGCCGGAGGGCGAACTGGTGTTGTGGTATCCGCGCCCGGCCACCGAATGGGTGGAGGCGCTGCCGGTCGGCAATGGCCGCCTCGGCGCGATGGTGTGGGGCGGGCTGGCGCACGAGCGCCTGCAGCTCAACGAGGACACGTTGTATGCGGGCGGTCCTTACGACGCCTCCAACCCGAAGGCGTTGGAGACGTTGCCGAAGGTGCGCGAGCTGGTGTTCGCCGGCCGCTACGCCGAAGGCGAGGCGCTGGCCGACGCGGGCATGCTGTCGCGTCCGCTCAAGCAAATGCCGTACCAGCCGCTGGCCGACCTGCTGCTGGATTTCGATCGCGCCGACGGCGCGGCCGGGTATCGCCGCGAGCTGGACCTGGACAGCGCCACGGCGACCACGCGCTTCCGTTCGGAAGGACGCAACCACCTGCGCGAAGTGTTCGTTTCGCCCGATGCGCAATGCATCGTGGTGCGGCTGAGTACCGACAAGCCGGGCGGTATCTCGCTACGCGTGGGCATCGACAGCCCGCAGGACGGCGAGGTTACGGTGGACGGCGACGGGCTGCTGTTCGCCGGTCGCAACCAGGGCCGCGAGGGGATCGAGGGAAAACTCTCGTTCGCGCTGCGCGTGCTGCCGCTGGCCAAGGGCGGCAAGGTGACACTGCGGCGCGACCGCATCCGCATCGAGGGCGCGGACGAACTGGTGCTGCTGCTCACCGCGGCGACCAGCTACAAGCATTTCGATGACGTCAGCGGTGAACCGCTGGCGATCACCGCCGCGCAGCTGGCCGCTGCGCGCAAGCTGCCTTACGCGAAGCTGCGCGAAGACCACCTGGCCGCGCATCGCAGCCTGTTCCGCCGCGTGTCGATCGACCTGGGGCGCAGCGAGGCGATGAAGCGACCCACGCACGAGCGCGTGCGCGACTTCGCGGCCGGCGGTGACCCGCAGCTGGCGGCGCTGTACCACCAGTACGGGCGCTACCTGCTGATTTGCAGCTCGCGCGCCGGCAGCCAGCCGGCGAACCTGCAGGGCATCTGGAACGAGTTGATGTCGCCGCCGTGGGAGAGCAAGTACACGGTCAACATCAACACCGAGATGAATTACTGGCCGGCGGAGGCGAATGCCCTGCACGAGTGCGTGGAGCCGCTGGAGCGGATGCTGTTCGAGCTCTCGCAGACCGGTGCGCACACGGCGAAGGCGATGTACGACGCGCCGGGCTGGGTGGTGCACAACAACACCGACCTGTGGCGCTCGGCAGGCCCCATCGACGGTGCGCAGTGGAGCCTGTGGCCGACCGGCGGGGCGTGGTTGTTGCAGCAGCTGTGGGACCGCTGGGATTACGGGCGCGACCGGGCCTACCTGGAGAAGATCTATCCGCTGTTCAAGGGCGCGGCGGAATTCTTCGTGGCCACGCTGGTGCGCGACCCGAATACCGGGGCGATGGTGACCAATCCGTCGATCTCGCCGGAAAACCAGCATCCGTTCGGCGCGGCGCTGTGTGCCGGCCCGACGATGGATGCGCAGATCCTGCGCGACTTGTTCGCGCAGTGCATCGCGATGAGCAAGCTGCTGGGAGTGGACGAGGCATTCGCGCAGAAGTTGGCCGCGCTGCGCCAGCAGCTGCCGCCGAACCGCATCGGCAAGGCAGGCCAGCTGCAGGAGTGGCAGCAGGACTGGGACATGGAAGCGCCGGAGATCCACCATCGGCACGTATCGCATCTGTATGCGCTGCACCCTTCCAGCCAGATCAACGTGCGCGACACGCCGGCGCTGGCAGCAGCGGCGAGGCGTTCGCTGGAGATCCGCGGGGACAACGCCACCGGCTGGGGGATCGGCTGGCGCTTGAACCTGTGGGCGCGACTGCGCGACGGCGAGCACGCCTACCAGATACTGCAACTGCTGCTGGCGCCGGAGCGCAGCTATCCCAACCTGTTCGATGCGCATCCGCCGTTCCAGATCGACGGCAATTTCGGCGGCACGGCCGGGATCACCGAGATGCTGCTGCAGAGCTGGGGCGGGAGCGTGTTCCTGCTGCCCGCCTTGCCGAAGGCCTGGCCGCAGGGCGAGGTGAAGGGGCTGCGGGTGCGCGGGGCCGCGTCGATGGATCTGCGGTGGGCTGAGGGCGTGTTGGTCGAGGCGGTATTGCGCAGTGATTCCGGTGGGCGGTACGAGTTGGTCTACGGGGAGCAGGTGGTCTCCGTCGACCTGAAAGCGGGGCGGGGCGCTTCGTTGCGGGTTGTCGAAGGGCGGTTGGTTCGCGCTTGATCTTGGGGGTGGCTGTTTTGTTCTCGTCGCGCGGCGTCCGGGGGCGGGCCCTTTCCGGGACACGCCGTGAATCCATCCATGGAGGCTCGTAGGCGACATCCATGTCGCCTACGGTCCCGGAAAGGGCCCGCCCCCGGACGCCCGATCGTCCCGCGCGACCGGAACTAAAATCAGAGGCGCCGGCCTGCGCTTTCCGCGATAGCTGTTGTCCCTGTAGGAGCGGCTTCAGCCGCGACCGCGCGGTATCCGTTCGCGGGGCAAGTCGGGCTGCAGGCGCAGCGCCCGGCGTCTTGATGGAGCGAAGCCCCCCTTTGTTAAGGGGGGCGCGCCGAAGGCGCGGGGGATAGGGGAGGCGGAGCGCGGGGCCCCAAGGCGCTTCGCGCCTTGGGGGCGCAGCCTGCCATGCAGGCTGCGCGCGCCAGCTATACGCAAAAAAGCCCGCTTTCGCGGGCTTTTTTGCGTATAGCTGGCGCTCCCTAGGGGACTCGAACCCCTGTTTTAGCCTTGAGAGGGCCACGTCCTAACCACTAGACGAAGGGAGCGTTTCTGGCCGTGTCCGGCCGAGCGCGCTAGTATAGAGAGCTGATCGCCTCATCGCAATCCTGTTTCGTTCCTGGGAACCGCCGACATCGAAACGCCAGTTACATCACCGTTCACCCTGCGCGTCATCCCGCGTGACCAGCACAACATCTCGCGTCGGGACATCAGTCCGAACGCGTTGCGCGTGCTCTATCGCCTGCGCGAAGGCGGCTTCGGCGCCTATCTCGTCGGCGGCGCGGTCCGCGACCTGCTGGTCGGCGGTCACCCGAAAGACTTCGACGTGGCCACCGATGCCACGCCCGAACAGGTCAAGTCGCTGTTCCGCAACTGCCGCCTGATCGGTCGTCGTTTCCGTCTCGCCCACGTGGTCTTCGGCCGCGAGATCATCGAGGTCGCCACCTTCCGCGCCAACAGCGACGACGGCAGCGGCGACCGCGAGCTGGAGAACGGCCGCCTGGTGCGCGACAACGTCTACGGCTCCATCGAGGACGACGCGGTCCGCCGCGATTTCACCTGCAACGCGCTGTACTACGCCATCGAGGATTTCTCGGTGCGCGACTACGTCGGTGGCTTCGAGGACGTGCAGGCGCGCGTGATGAAGCTGATCGGCGACCCCGAGCAGCGTTATCGCGAGGATCCGGTGCGCATGCTGCGCGCGGTGCGCCTGGCGGCCAAGCTCGGCTTCACCATCGACGAGGCGACCGCCAACCCGATTCCGCGCCTGGCCGGCCTGCTCGGCGAAGCCGCGCCGGCGCGGTTGTTCGAGGAAATCCTCAAGCTGTTCCTGTCCGGCCACGCCGTGGCGAGCTTCGAGGGCCTGGAGCATTACGGCCTGTTCGCCACGCTGTTCCCCGAGAGCGGGGCCGCGCTGCGCAGCAACCGCAGCGGTGCGCTGCGGCGCATGCTCATCGAGGGGCTGCGCAACACCGATGCGCGCGTGGCCAACGACGAGCCGGTGTCGCCGGCGTTCCTGTTCGCGCTGCTGCTGTGGCCGGCGTTCTGCAAGACGCTGATCGGCCTGCAGGCGCAGGGCGTGCAGGCCGAGGAGGCGCAACGTCGCGCCGCCGACCGCGTCACCTTGCACCAGCTCGAACGCGTGGCCCTGCCGCGCCGGTTCTCGCTGCCGATGCAGGAAATCTGGCTGTTGCAGTCGCGCTTCTCCGCGCGCCAGCGCAAGCGGGTGTTCCGTACCTTGTCGCACCCGCGCTTCCGGGCGGCGTTCGATTTCCTGGTGCTGCGCCAGACGGCCTCGGCCGACCACGCGGTGGACATCGCCTTCTGGCGCGAAACCGTGCAGACCTCCGGCCACGAGATCGTCTCGCACGAGGACGGCCCGGCGGACGAGGGCGGTGAAGAGGGCGCGCCGCGCAAGCGCCGCCGCCGTCGTCGCCGTCCCGGTGGCGAGGCCGGCACCGCGGGCGGCAGCGCCGACTGAGCGTGGCCCACATCGCCCACATCGGCCTGGGCGGCAACCTCGGCGACGCCGAGGCGACCCTGCGCCAGGCCTTGCGCGCGCTCGACGGCCTGCCCGGCACGCGCTGCCTGGCCACCTCGCGCCTGTACCGCACGCCGGCTTGGGGCCGGCTCGACCAGCCGGCCTTCGTCAATGCCGCCGCGACCGTCCAGACCACGCTGGCCCCCGAGGCGCTGCTCGATGCCTTGCTGGCGCTGGAGCGCGAGCACGGCCGCGAGCGGCCCGACGGCCAACGCTGGGGCCCGCGTACCCTGGACCTGGACGTGTTGCTGTTCGACGAGCAGGTCATCGACACCCCGCGCCTGAAGGTGCCGCACCCGCACCTGCACGAGCGTGCGTTCGCCTTGCTGCCGCTGGCCGAGATCGCTCCGGACGCGCGCATTCCCGGGCATGGAACGGTGCAGGCCGCACTGGCGGTGGTGGAAACGGGCGGATTGGCGCCGATTGGGTAGATAATGCCGGGCTCATCACCCCACGTAATGAGCTCATGAGTACCCACGCCGACAGCAAGCCCTGGACGGTGCCCGCGCTGGCCGATGCCAAGCGCGAAGGCCGCAAGCTGGTCATGCTGACCGCCTACGACGCCGGTTTTGCCCGCGCTTTCGATGCCAATGGCGTCGACCTGATCCTGGTCGGCGACTCGCTGGGCATGGTCGTCCAGGGCCAGGATTCGACCCTGCCGGTGACCACCGACGACATGGTCTACCACACCACCATCGTGGCCCGCGGCCTGTCGCGCGCGCTGCTGGTGAGCGATCTGTCCTTCCAGGCCGATGCCACGCCCGAGCGTGCGCTCGACGCCGCCACCCGCCTGCTGCAGGCGGGCGCAGAGATGGTCAAGATCGAGGGCGCCGGCCACAAGCTGGACGTCATCCGCTACCTGGTGGAGCGCGAGATCCCGGTGTGCTCGCACCTGGGCCTGACCCCGCAATCGGTGCTGCGCTTTGGCGGCTACAAGGTGCAGGGCCGGGGCGAGGCGGGCGAGCGCCTGCGCGCGGAGGCACGCGCGGTGGCCGAGGCCGGCGCCTCCATGCTGGTGCTCGAGTGCGTGCCTTCGCCGCTGGCGGCGCAGATCACCGCCGAGCTCTCCATTCCGACCATCGGGATCGGTGCCGGCCCCGGTTGCGATGGCCAGGTGCTGGTGCTGCACGACTTCCTCGGCCTGGACAGCGGCCACCGCCGCCCGAAATTCGTGAAGGACTTCCTCGCCGAAGGCGGCTCGGTGGCGGGGGCCGTGCGTGCCTACGCCGCCGCGGTGCGCGACGGCAGCTTCCCCGACGCAGAGCACGCCTACGCCTCATGATCGAAACCGTTACCGAACTGGCGCGCCTGCGCGAACTTGTCACCGGCTGGAAGCGCCAGGGCCTGCGCGTGGCGCTGGTGCCCACGATGGGCAACCTGCACGCCGGCCACTTCTCGCTGGTGATGCTGGCCCGCCAGTACGCCGACCGCGTGGTCTCCAGTGTCTTCGTCAACCCGACCCAGTTCGGCCCGAACGAGGACTTCGCCCGTTACCCGCGCACCCCGGAAGCCGACATGCGCGGCCTGCAGGACGCCGGCTGCGACGTGCTGTGGCTGCCGAGCGTGGAGACGATGTACCCGCTGGGCACCGAGCTGGCGATGCGCATGCACGCGCCGGGCGTGAGCGACGTGCTCGAGGGTGCCTGCCGCCCGGGCCATTTCGATGGCGTGTGCACGGTGGTGGCACGGCTGTTCAACCAGGCCCAGCCGGACGTGGCCGCGTTCGGCAAGAAGGACTACCAGCAGCTGGCGGTGATCCGGCAGATGGTGAGCGACCTGGCGTTCCCGATCGAGATCCTGGGCGGCGGCATCGTGCGCGAGCAGGACGGGCTGGCGATGAGTTCGCGCAACCAGTACCTCTCCGCCGAGGAGCGCCCGGTGGCGGCGGAAATCCGCAAGGCGCTGGTCGTGCTGCGCGATGCCTGCCTGGCCGGCACCGCACGCGCCGCTGCCGAGGCCGCGGCCACCGCGCAGCTGGAGGCCGCCGGTTTCCAGGTGGATTACGCGGTGGTGCGCACCCCGGCGCTGACCGAACCAGACGAGGCCTATGCCGGCCCGCGCGTGGCGCTGGTGGCGGCCAAGCTGGGGCGCACCCGGCTGATCGACAACCTCGAGTTCTGAATGACCGGGCCTCCACAGGGCCCGGTTTCACCTTTCGCGGCCCCCGGCCGCTAAACTTTCCGCCTTTCCTACGTGCCGTAGCTACGCCCCCATGCAACTGTCCCTGCTGAAAGCCAAGATCCATCGCGCCACCGTCACCCATTCGGAGCTCAACTACGAAGGCTCCATCGCCATCGACGACCTGCTGCTGCAGGCCAGCGGCATCCGCGAGTTCGAGCAGGTGCACATCTGGGACGTGACCAACGGCAGCCGCTTCACGACCTACGCGATCCGCGCGGAAGCCGGCAGCGGCGTCATCTCGCTCAACGGCGGCGCCGCGCGCCACGTGCAGGTCGGCGACCTGGTCATCATCGCCGCATTCGTCGGCCTGAGCGCCGCCGAAGCCGAGACGTTCAAGCCCGACCTGGTGTACGTGGACGGGCAGAACAAGATCACCCACACCAACCACAGCATCCCGACACAGGCCGCATGACACAGTCCAACGGATTCGACTCGCTGCACTCCCACGCCCAGCGCCTGCGCGGGGCGTCCATTCCCGATCTGCTCGCCGCCGAGACCGGCCGGCCGGCGCGGTATGCGAAACGGGTCGGTCCGTTGTACTTCAACTTCGCGCGGCAGAAATACGATGACGCCGCGTTGCAGGCGCTGCTGGCCCTGGCCGAGCAGCGCGGGCTGGCGCAGGCCTTCCAGCGGCTGTTCCGTGGCGAGCAGGTCAACGTGACCGAGGGTCGCGCGGCCCTGCACACGGCCCTGCGCGGCAACCTGACCGATGCCCCGGTGGCCCAGGAGGCGTACCGCACCGCCGCCGAGGTGCGCGGGCATATGCGCGAGCTGGTCGAGGCACTGTCGCGCACGGACGTGACGGATATCGTCAGCGTCGGCATCGGCGGTTCGGACCTGGGTCCGCGCCTGGTGGCCGATGCGCTGCGTCCGGTCGAGGGCGCGCGCTTCCGCGTGCACTTCGTCTCCAACGTCGATGGCGCGGCGATGCAGCGCACGCTGGCCACGCTGGACCCGGCCAGGACCGCCGGCATCCTGATTTCCAAGACCTTCGGCACGCAGGAGACGCTGCTCAACGGGCAGATCCTGCGTGACTGGCTGGGCGGCAGCGAGCGCCTGTACGCGGTGAGCGCCAACCCGGAGCGCGCGGCCAAGGCATTCGACATCGCGGCCGGGCGCGTGCTGCCGATGTGGGATTGGGTGGGCGGGCGCTATTCGCTGTGGTCGGCGGTGGGCTTCCCGATCGCGCTGGCGATCGGCTTCGAGCGTTTCGAGCAGTTGCTGGCCGGTGCGGCGGAATTCGATGCGCATGTGCTGGGCACGCCGCTGGCCGACAACGTGGCCGTGCTGCACGGTTTGACTGCGGTGTGGAACCGCAACCTGCTGGGTCATGCGACCAATGCGGTGATGACCTACGACCAGCGCCTGGCGCTGCTGCCGGCCTATCTGCAGCAGTTGATCATGGAAAGCCTGGGCAAGCGGGTGAAGCTCGACGGCAGCCCGGTGGACAGCGATACCGTGGCGGTGTGGTGGGGTGGTGCGGGCACGGATGTGCAGCACAGCTTCTTCCAGGCGCTGCACCAGGGCACCAGCGTGGTGCCGGCCGATTTCATCGGCACGGTGAACAACGACGATCCCTATGCGGTAAACCACCAGGCGCTGCTGGCCAACCTGCTGGCGCAGACCGAGGCGTTGGCGAACGGGCAGGGGAGCGAGGATCCGGCGCGCGACTATCCCGGTGGCCGGCCGAGCACGCTGGTGCTGTTCGATCGTTTGACCCCGCAGGCGCTGGGTGCGCTGATCTCCATGTACGAGCACAGCGTGTACGTGCAGTCCGTGATGTGGGGGATCAATGCGTTCGACCAGTTCGGGGTGGAGCTCGGGAAGCAGCTCGCCAGCCAGTTGCTGCCTGCGTTGCAGGGGCAGGGGGGCGAGGTGCGCGATCCGGTGACGGCTGCTGCGCTGGCGGAGATCGCTGCTCGGGCTGGGTGAGCGGAAGGGACTTTTTTTTGTGGGGCGGCCGATGGCCGCCCTTTTTGTCTGTTCTCTTTGGTTTTTTGGGTTTGTTGGCCTTCGATGTAGGACGGCTTGCAGTTATTTGTGCACGGCCTGCGGGGGCGGGGCCCTTTCGGAACACGCCGTGAACCCATCCATGGGGGCTCGTAGGCGACATCCATGTCGCCTACGGTCCCGAAAGGGCCCCGCCCCCGCAGGCCCGACAAATCCCCGCAACCGGACAACAAGAGCGAAGGCGCATCCCCACACGCCCACACCGCCCCCCGCCCGCGCCCTGTAGGAGCGGCTTCAGCCGCGACCGGAAGAATGAAAGCGAGGGGTGATTTGAAGAGATGAGAGAGGATCAGTCGAGGGCTTTTGCCTTTGCCTTTGCTTTTGGGGC
>Ga0310344_10000218_pt1 | contig 47814 bp, 36 predicted proteins | sample HC15DNA20200_MG_FD_203801 | JGI IMG/M metagenome (GOLD analysis project Ga0310344, IMG submission 203801) | Marine microbial communities from station ALOHA, North Pacific Subtropical Gyre - HC15-DNA-20-200_MG | ecosystem: Environmental > Aquatic > Marine > Oceanic | place: Pacific Ocean: North...
AGTTGCTCCATCGATACCTGTAGCTGATTGGCATGAGGAATTGGAAAGTACTTTTCGAACAACCCACCCATTACCGCAGCCTGCATCAATAAATGAAAATGGTTTTTTATTATTGTTTAGGATGAAATTTAGCATTTCGTCTACTGAATTTGCATGACCTTCTTCCATACCTTCGTCTCTTCCATTAAGAGACCATTGATGAAATGTTTCTATGGGACTTTTCATTTTCCACTATCTTCAATATTCATACCAAACATTTTATGATTAATTCTCATACACTTTACTAAAAGTTTATAATTTATTTGCAATCTCCATCTGACCATTGAGTAACTCCAGAAATTCTAGCTAAACAATCATTGTTGTATGTTACTCCATCACACCCACATACTGGCATATAAATTTTGTAACATGCTGTATTAAGTTCTATAAGATTTTCATCTATACATTCATTATTACCTATATCTTTACAACCAAAGAAAATGAGTGAAACAAAAATAAATATAAAAATTTTCCTCAACTTATGTGCTTAAACCTTACTCAATTAAGGAAGAAAGCATAATCTAGGAATTTTACACACTATAAAAGTATTAGAACTTTATTAATTAGAATGATAAAAAAATAATCTTTAGTTTTATTAACTATAAATCATCTTTTGAGAAGCCTCTCAACCATCTCTAACCAGATCGAACTCCCGACTAATAATGCATCTTCATTAATGTCAAAGTGAGAACAATGATGTGGTACCGTTTCTCCTACTGGTGCGGATCCAATAAAGAAAAAACAGCCTGGTACTTTCTGAAGATAATAAGACATGTCTTCTGCTCCCATAGTTAAATAAGCTGGTTGGACCCCATCTCCCACCACATTAGAAGCTGCTATTTTTACTTTTTCACTTTGGTCTTTATTATTAACCGTTATTGGATAACCATCATGATAATCAACTTCAATATCAGCACTAAATGAGACGGAAAGCCCAGAACTTATTTCTTTAATACGCTCAAAAATCATATTTCTATTTTCTTCCGTGTAACTACGTGCCGTACCCTTTAATACAACTTCATCAGCTATGATATTATAATTATATCCCCCATCTATAATTCCAATACTAAGAGCTGTTGACTCCAGAGGGTTTGTATTTCTACTAATTATTGTTTGAAGAGCAGTAATAAGGTGGGAAGCAATGACAATAGCATCAACTGTTCCATGAGGAGCTCCACCATGACCTCCTTTTCCCTTTATAGTAATCAGAAATTCATCAGCGGCAGCCAATACAGCACCTGACTGAACACCTACCGTACCAAACGGTTGATAGTTCCATAAATGAATTCCATAAATTTCATCTATTTTTGGATTTTCAAGTACTCCATCCTCAATCATTAGCCTGGCCCCACCAAGACCTTCCTCAGCTGGCTGAAAAATAAACTTAACCACTCCCTTTAAATCCTTGATTTGCTTGGCTATAATTTTAGCAGCACCTAATAGCATAGCTACATGTCCATCATGGCCACAAGCATGCATTACGCCATCATTTAATGACTTATAATCATGATTTCCTACCTCTTGAATTGGAAGAGCATCCATATCCGCTCTTAGCCCTATACATGGTCCTTTTCCACAATCAAGGACTCCAATAACACCAGTTTTTCCTACACCCTCTTCAACATCAAGTCCCATTTCATTGAGTTCTTTAGCAATAAAACTAGCTGTATCCACTTCCTGAAATCCTAATTCTGGATTCTTATGAAGATGTCGTCTATTAGAAATTATTTCATTACCAATTGATTGAATATCTTTATGAATTACAACACCCATTTGATCTCCCTGTTTTTAAGCAATTTGTTTCAATCTCATAGTTTTTCATTTTGGGACATAAACACTATTACTTTTTTAAAAATTAGTTTTAACTAGTCGCATAGCATTGATTGAAAAAATATTTTCTTTAGCCGATTTGGTTAGCTCCAATTCATTAATAGTTTCAATTAATTCGGAACCATAATTATCACGTCCAAAAAGAAGACGATCAGAGAAGTTCTCAATAAAGAATTTTGCATATTCTTTATCTCTATTAATTGCATTAAGACCTGAACCAGCTGATAAATCAGCAAATAAATTATTATGTTTTTCTAATAGTTTTTGGATACCACCTCCTCGCGTTACTCGATCATTTGGATATAATACAGAACTTTCTGATGCATCCCCACTTAATTCTCTCCAAAAACCAGGGCCATGACCTATAAAATTAACATTTGGACAGGCCACAAGTGCTGAGTCAAGGTTTTGGATTGTGCCTCCGAACCAATTCTTTTGAAATTCTCTTTTTCCATCAGGATTTGAAAGCCAAGGAACATCTAAATGCAAAACAACTGGACATTTTAATTCGCCAGCCTTTTCAAAGAGCCTAAGGCAACAAGGGTCATCAAAATTTATCCTGAATTTCCATTCCCCACAGATTTTTACATCAAACATTTTTACTGCAGCTTCAAAAAGTTCAGGGGCTGATTCTAATCTGGGATCTGGACAGTATCCTATTGTGAATTTCTTTTTATTTTTTTCATAGGCTTTAATTAAATCAGACAAAGGTATGCCAGCGTGCGTACCATCACTTCTGAGATGCAATGGATTTAACACTGAATGATATATTTTATCATCATGGTCTAGAGGGATTTCCCAGGTTAATAACCAAGAATGATCTATACGATTAGCTGCCATATCATCAATTAATTCTTGATCATTTCGACCATGCCAAAAAACATGTTGATGAGAATCAATAATCATTTTTTCCCAGTTAATACTTTCCAAGAAAGTAATGTCAATGAAAACATAGTTAACAATCTCATTAAAGATGATGCGAAAATTGCATAATGAACAGAACTACCCAAAGGAATAATGGTTTTAATTTCCGGCACCTCTATGAGAGTTAATCCACCACCCGCAATTCCTCCAAGAAAAATTGCTACTCCCCTAAATCTAACCATTTTTGTAGAAAATGCTATAATATCTAAATCTTCATGTATATCTAAAATCCAATTGTTAAGTCCTAGATTTGCACCGGCTGCCGCAAATGATGCTATTGAAAACAAAACTATGCTAAAAGGAAGTTGAATATCAGATTGTAGGTAGAATAACACATACCATAATAGTGGAAGGAATACCATAATCCATCCTCCAAGAAATGTGGTCACTTTGGAATTATATCTATCAATAAATTTCCCCCAAAAATAATGTGATATTATTCCAATCAAATTTCCACTAATAAGTATATAAGAATACTCCAAATAACTAAATCCTATATCTCTAAGAAAATATACAGCCCAAAGAGGAACAATTATGTTTACAGAAAATTGGTATAAAACCATAAATCTCAAATAAATTGTTTGGTCTTGATTAAAATTTGAAAAATCAAGATTTTGATTTTCAAAGCCAGTTTGAGGCTCAAACATTTTATTCCAATATCTCAATGATACCATTCTACCTATAAATGCTAAACAAAAAATTATTACAAAACCTAAATATGCGTCTGAAGCAGAATAATTTTCTAGTATAAAACCAGCAATAGCAATGGAGAAGAGTAAAACAATTCCTGAAATTGAAAGTCGAACACCGAAATATTTCCCGCGTATAGGTTTGGGTACAATGCTCCCCATCCATGCTCTCCATGGAGGCTCTTGAGCTGAAACAACTGAATGATAAACGACCATAATTGAAATTATTAGCAATAAAACATTATTTGAATAACCCGCAATAATCAAAGCTGGCCAACACAAACCTTGTATAGCACATAAAATTATAAGTGTTTTCTTTTTTGACTTAGATAGAAAAAAATGTTTTAATATGAATGTTTGGATCAGGGATCCAAACAATACTGGAAAAGTGACTATAAAAGAAATAATAGAAGGTTTTAATCCTAAAAACTCAAAAAATGCTGTTAAGTAATTATCCCCACATCCATTCTGGACAGACCACCATCCACCTTCTATTATTGAGTTTTTTCTAGACTCACTATATTTCATAATTTTGACTAAACTTTTCTTTTACAATCAAGAATTGTTTCGTTATAATTATAGTGGTGAAGGTTTCTAATCTCATTAGTTTTATACTTTTTTCTTCCTACTATTTATTAGGAAGTGGACTCACGGTCATTCCTCCCGGACCAGTAAGTAATAATACTGAAATAGAAATTCGTATAAACCTTTCGAACCCAACTGACACACTTCAATCCTTAACCCTAAACCTTTATTTGAATTCAATATCCAAGGAAAATTTAATTGACTATACCCCTCCAATAGAATTGTTTTCTGATAAATCAGAACTTATAATTTTTTGGCTTAAAACATCTGAAATCATACCTGGGAATCATCTTGTTATTGTTGAGATAAAAGATCAGGATGACAATATAACCATTGAACAGTGGCCAATTAGTGTTTTTTACGCTGAAACAAGGACAATTCCTCGACTTACTGGAGGATGGATAGACCCAGGAGTATTAATTGAAGGTTGGGGTTACCCAAGAGAAAGAGATATAGAAGAAAAAGATATTAAAAATGAAATTGATGCGATGAAAAGGATAGGAATGTCTACTATAATTATCACTTATGTAGAATACAAGATTTCATTTTATCCATCTAATTTTTTGGATTTTCCCTATTATGGGATAGACGTTGTAGGACTTATTCTAGAACAAGCGGATAAAAATGGTATGCATGTTTTTTTAGGTTTAGGTCGTGGCAATGATGATTTGCTTCTTTGGGAAGGATTAGGTGATTATGATCGAATCCAAAAAGGAATTGATTTTAGCAACAGTGTAGCTCAAGAACTTTGGGATATGTACGGACACCATCCATCATTTTATGGTTGGTATTTGACTCATGAAGCAAATGACATTGGCAGAGCATCAAACTATTACAACCCTGTAGCCGATTTTTGTAAAAATTTGTCTCCGGAAAAGCCTGTAATGATTGCTCCTGCTGGAACACCTATAATTTCTGAATGGCTATTAAACACTAGTAAAGTAGACATTTTTGCATATCAAGATGCTGTAGGTGCCGGATATAAGAATTATGAATACACTCATGATCCTGAAATTAGAATTGCTGATCTAGACAGTGTATATGGATATTATTCTAGCCTTCATGAAAATACAAATAAACATATTTGGACCGACCTAGAAATTTGGAGGAGTAACCCTGAGACGGGATATACTCCTTTTATTCCGGGTCCAATAGATCAAATAAAGAAACAAATAAATCTCGAAGCAAAATACGTTGATTTTATTACTGGTTATGAGTTTTTTAGCATGATGGAACCTGAAGAGAGCACTTTAAAATTAGGAGGTGATAAAGCGGTAATACTCTACAATCAATATTTAGATTATTACAATTCAAATTTTCTATCAATCAAGAAAACTTCAAATAATAGTAAACAAAGTTTAGAGGTCATTGCTTATCCTAATCCATTTAATAACTCAACAGTTTTTGAGATAAAAAACCCAATAAACTCAGATTTACTAGCATTTGAAATTTTTGACCTGCAAGGAAGAATCGTTAAGAATCTTGATATTATTAATAATCAAAATCAATACTCAAGAATAAAATGGTATGGAATAAATAACCAAGGTAGAAAAGTTTCACAGGGGGTTTATATAGGTAGATTAAGGACAAAAAAAGGAATGTTTTCCGTTAAACTCTTATATTTAAAATAGGATTTTAGGCAAACCAATTATCGAGATTCATTTTTACAAAGTCATCGTCATTAAGTTCAGCGTAAGCTAAATAAACCCTGTCAATATTTTCTGATTGCCCTTTTGAGAGTTTTTCCTTTTCGTTTAAAGTTCTATTAGTTTGCATTAAACCTTGCCTTCTTAGGATTTCATTTATACCAGGTATACATCCTGCAAAACTATTGGAAGCATCAAAAACTGCAGAATTTGCGTCAGTAATCTGAGTTGCAAGAGAAATAAAAGAAGAGTCCATTAAGGCTTTATTATCGTGCATTTTTTTTAGCGTCTCTAATTGTTCTACCGCTTTACTTGTCCAAAATGCCCAATGACCAAGTAAGCCACCAGAAAATCGTATTCTGGAATTATCTGATTCGTCATTAAAATTAAATTCCCCTAATAAATCAAAAATAATGTTGTCATCATTGCCTGTATATAAGGCAATACTGTCAGAACGACCTGATTCAACAACTGCACGAATAACATCTAGAGTTTGGTATCTATTAAAAGCTGCAATTTTGATAGCAATAAGATTGTTTAATTCTACCGCTCTCCTCCAAAAATTGTAATCCAAAATTATTCCACCTACAGCGGGCTGTAGATAAAATCCCATTATTGGAAGTACTTCTGAAAGTTTTTTTAAATGATTAATTAAGTAATCATTCGATTCTTCCCTTAGACCACCCAAACTTACGAGAATTATATCATATCCTAAATCAGATGCTAGTTGAGCCTCTTTTAAAGCCTGTTCAGTTTTTCCAATAACTCCAGCAATCTTTAGAATTGGATGATTATCACTTTCCCTTTCACTTACTGTTTCTTGTGCTAATTCAAGTACGGGTTTATGCAAATCAAACTTTGGATCTCTAATTTCGAATTGAGTAGAATGGACAGCAACAGCTACACCTCCCGCACCAGCATCGCAATAATATCTTGTAATAGCTCTTTGCGAATTTTCATCAAATTTACCATATTTATTGAGCGCAAGTGGATGGGCTGGAATGACTAAACCTTTTTTGAGTAGGGCTAAACATGCATCAGGATTCATAGTCTTTGACATAACTAAAAATTCCCAGCTCGTTCTTCAAAATGAGTTGGTTTATTTAAAGACGGATTACCTGCCATTACCCAATGTGCAGTCCATTCAAGCATTTGCTCAAAACTCACTCTTTCAAACAAAAATTTATTATAAGAAAGTTGAGCATTACTTAATAAAGCAGATTTCTCTTCTTTCCCTGAGAAGCTGATTTTCTTGTTAAAATAATTTCCAAACCATTCAGCTGTTTTTCTAACAGAATGTACATCCATACCAGTAACATTAATTTTGTTAGGTGGAGACGACACCTCATTCAATGAAAGTGCTGCAATCATATTTGCATCACCTTGCCAAATACAATTGAAATAGCCCATGTTTAATGGAATATTCTTTTCATTAAAAACTTTTTCAGCTAAATCATATAAAACACCATAACGTAGATCTATGGCATAATTAAGCCTGAAAATGATTCCATTTGTTCCATTTTTTTGGCACATATATTCAAAAACCCTTTCTCGTCCAAGTGCTGATTGAGCATACTCACCTATTGGACCAGTTTCGCTTTTTTCATCAGGCCCTTTACTATCTATATCTGAGAATGGATAAACATTACCAGTAGAAAATAATACAATTTTTGAATCTTTAAATATTTCTGAAACCCGACCAATCAAATAAGTATTTACACCCCAGGTAAGTGATTGATTTTCAGTAGAACCGAATTTTTGACCTACCATGTAGATTATATTTTCATCTTTAGGTAATAAACTGAGCTGGCTTTCATCAGTTAAATCACATTTAATGATCTCTATACCACTAGACAAAAACAACTCAACAACAGTACTATCTGAAAATCTTGATACAGCCTTTATTGATATATTTTTTTTAGTTTTTTCAGCTGCTCTTTTTATCATCATAGCTAGTGAGTAACCCATCTTCCCACCAGCTCCTAATAATAAAATATCTCCTGACAATTGGTCAATTGAATCAATTAATAATGAATTTGGTCTTGTCATCACCTCCAATAATTCTTGCTCAGATTTTATTACATTAGGTGAAATCTCGTTCATTTATTTGCCCATTGGTTTAATCTTAACTCTCTATACTCTTTTAAAAATTCATTTCCATCAAAACTAATTGATTCTGGTAAATCATCAATTTCTACAGTCCTTTTCTCCTCCATTGATAGTTTAGCAGCTAAGAGTATAGAGGAAGCTTCTAAAGGAAGAGTAATAAATAATTTTTCATATTTTACCTCACCCTTAAGTATTTTTATAAATTTCCTTATAAAGGCCTCATAAACATTAGACGAATCAACAGAAACACTATACTGTTGTTCTTGACTTTGAGCTAGCAATGACCAATAAGTGGTTTTCATTCCTAAATGAAGATATAATTTTCTCTCATCAATATAATCAACCCTAAATGACGGATGATCTTCATCTTGCAAGTATGTGACGGTTTTAGCTCCAGCTCCTAATAAAGATTGAGCAATGGCAACAGTATGAATACCATAATTAAAGATATCCCCCATTCCAAAAGCATGAATATTAGAAAAGTCTCTGGCGATTGAATTTGAAAATTCAACAGCATTATCTGAATACAACAGAGATGAACCCCCGAACATAATTGAAGAATGCTTGTTAATTATTTTTTTCATTCTTATTACATCTTTTACTGAGCCAACAATAGGTTTATCAATTAATACGGGAATACCACGCTCAATAAATGGTAAAGCTCTATCAATGTGACAATCCCAATTGGCACTTTGCACTAACACCGCATCTACATGTTGAAACATATCATCAAATGACATTATGATATTTGGAATATTATGTTCGTTTGCAAAATGGTTTACATACTTTTCATCCCAAATATCACCATAATCCAACACAGCCGTTACTTCTACATCCTTGAATGAACGAAGAATAGGTATAAAGGAACCAGGATGACTTGTATCTATATCAATTATGCCTAGATTAATCATTTCTCATTACTCCCCACAACAATTTCAATTATTAATTTATAAGACTACCAGCATTCTCTCTAACCTTTTCAAAAGCTTGAAAAATTGATTCTAAAAGTTCTTCAGAACCAAGCAATATATTATGAGGAAGCCACAATGCTTCTTCATTTGCAGCTTTTTCAGCATTTTCCAATTCAACATTAAAGTATTTTTCTCTGTCTATCCATGGATAATTTTCGAATTGTATGGTTCTATCTAATTGCAGGTGAAGAGGCCTATATCCCGAAGAAACAGGAAGACCTTCTTTAAGCAAAGCTGAAATCAATATTTTTCTTGATAACTTCAAGAACTGATTTTTTTTATATCTTAGTATATACAAATGGCGAGAATGAATGGTAACATCTTTATGAATTCCTAATGGTTCTATCCCTTCTATTCGATTTAAACTCTCATCAAGAAGCTTTGCATTTTTGCTCCTAAGTTTAATATCACCTTCAATCGTTTCAAATTGTGGGAGTAGAATGCCAGCTGAGATTGCTGACATCCTAAAATTTAATGAACTAAGTTCAGGTTCATACTTTTTTGAGTTTGGATTTCTTCCGCAGTCATGAATAGTAACAGCCTTTTCATATATAGAGTTAGAATTTGTTACCACCACCCCTCCTTCACCAGCTGTCATGTTTTTTGAACTTTGAAAAGAGAAAATTCCCACATCACCTATACAGCCTACTTTTTGATCCCTCCATTTAGCTCCATGAGCTTGAGCAGCATCCTCGATCAAAATTATATCATGACTATTACAAATTTCTTTAAGTCTAAGCATATCTGCTGGTTGCCCGCCAATGTGTACAGCTATTATAGCTTTTGTCTTGTTATTTATCAAAGAGATCACACTGTCAGGATCAATATTATAAGTTTCAGAATCAATATCAGAAAAAACTGGTATAGCATTTGCTAAGAGCACACTTATTGCTGTAGCTTGAAAAGTATATGAGGGGACAATTACTTCATCACCTAAATTGATATTACAGGCTTTCAGTGCCACATATAGAGCTATACTGCCATTTGCAACAGCAACTGCGTGTTTTGCGTCCTGGTATTTTGCAAATTCATTTTCGAATTGAACCACATGCTTACTTCCTACGCCCCACACCCCACTTTTTAACACAGACTCTATAGAATCCTTAGTACTCTCGAAGTTATATCTAGGCCATTGTGGAATAAGTTGCTTATCTATTATTGGAATCCCACCCCTTAATGCAAGCTTTTGTCCTTTGGAATAATTCAATTATTATTTAGAGAATTCTTTTCTCATAATTAGTGCAAGCTCAGAAAGAGATTTTAATTTTCTATAACATTCACTTAAAGGTATTGGATTCGTTGAACCTGGAGAGAATCCACAATCAGGATTGAACCAAATTTTATTTGGTTCAATATATCTCAGAATTTGCTCACATTCTCTTTTTAATAACTCAGGGTTTCTTACTTTTTCATCCCTGACATCAATTACTCCCAAACCGATTGTTTTATCTTCAAGATCAATATCTTTTAATACTTCATAGCTACCAGCTTCAGAAACAGAAAATTCCATTAGATATTGATCAACATTAATTTGAAGTACCTTATCTAATATTGAAGAATAATCACCAGAACCACCGATTCCTCTTTTTCGATGAGCCCGACATAAATGAAGTCCTAATTTATAATTTTCATTGGGACAACCTTTCCTAATTAAATCGACAACATTATTTAGACTTACTACAGCCCTATTCAACTCTTCGTCAAACTGCCCATATTCAGCTTGATACTTGTTATCTACAAGAAGGCAAAGTCCTGGGTCATCAAATTGAATAAAAGGAACACCTAATTTAATTAGGTCAATTGCTTCATTTGCAATAATCGGTATAAGGTCATCAATGAAATCTTGTCGGTGAGGATAAGCCTTGGTTGAATTATCAGATGTCCAATGTCTATGACTCATTAAAAGTGGGGTTGGAAGAGCAATTTTAAAAAGATCCTCGCAATTACTTAAGAGAAACAAAGCTTCTTCTTTTAATATATGTTTTGTTCTTTTGATTGGAGCTGTTACTATAGATACAAATCCATTCAAAAGATCGGGTTTAAATCCAGTCAAACCTGAACAAATCACTTCAGTAAAACTTGTTCTACGCCATTCTCCATCAGATACTATATTTATACCTGCAATCCTTTGCATTGATAGTATGGATTTAATCCCCTCATCAAGAAGAAATTTTAAATCAGATTTACTTAAAGGATTAGATAATTGTCGAGCTAGAATTTCATTTTCCCAATCAGATTGGATTTCTCTCCTATTTGCCACATAGTTCGTAGAGTAACTTTGAATTGAGTCAAGTATCCATAATGGTCTTGGCAAACTTCCAACTACAGCTGTTGGGAATGGAGGTAAAGAATCAAAAGTGCGCAAGATTTCTTTTTTAATAATTAAGGAATATCCTGAAAAGATTGACCTGATTTAGATAATTTCAATTTACTGATTCTTTGCATGCCATCTTTTTCTAGCTGATCAGCATAATTCGGGTCTAAAACCACCATTTCAATTTCACATGGAAAATCAATTTTTATTGGCTTAATGTGACCTATTAATTTTAAAGCTTCACAGGCACCTTGCTTAATCAAAAACTGTGATTTTTCTGGTGTGACAGTCTTGGCACAAAACCTGCTATCTCCTTCTTTAACTTCTACTCCAATAATATCAGGAATTGTTACTTTAGCTTCAGTAATTGCAGCTGTATCTCCAGTGACTAACACAATTGGAACATTAAAAGCTCCAGCAATGATAGCCATTTGACCTATTTCTCCCATCAATTTACCATTTATTTTATAAGACTTAATTGATTCCCAAGATTGAGTGTGAGACCATACCGCTTTTTTCGAACCAGCCATTGCATGGTAACCAATTAAAAATACAGCATCAAAGGATTTGTCAAGAAAAGGTAATGTGGTTGATCTATCTGTTCCGATCACGTACTCAGCTTGATCATCAGCTATTCTTAAATCTATATTGTACCCTCTTGGATGTCCATGTCCATCGAGAACAGTAATATCCGTAATATCAGATTCAACACAAGCTTCAATGGCCGCATTTATTTCTTGGGTAAGATATGATCGAGCTATTTCGTATTCTTGACCTTCAGGTCCGAGCTGATCTTTAGATACCACTCCGGCCACACCTTCAAGGTCAGATATTATATATATCTTTTTCCCGACCATAAATTTTTTGACAAAACTGGAGGAAGGCTCACCTAATAATTGAATTTAGATAATCATCTCTATTTGCGATATCTATCAGCAACACCCGAAATTATTTGTGTGGCTAAATCACAATCTTCATCTGTATAGCGCTCGCAAAAGGATGACCACCTAATATAAGTATCAAGAAAGTGCTGTGCATTTGGGCAAGAGTTTCCATCATAGGCATATGATTTTGATGCTGGTGGCATCGAATAAGGAAAAATCTTTTTATCAGCTTTTTCAGATAGGAATGGCAAAGCTGCGGCTATAAGATAATATCGTCCTAAACCAGCACCTGGGATACCAGCTTCCGCAACTTCTTTTGCAAAAGTGTCTGAGTCGCAATTAAATGCATGAGGATCAATGGAAAAACCCGCCATCCAACAAGAGTATACATTCATATATTCAGGTATAGGAGGTGTTGAAATTCCAGGAATTTCAGATAACTTCTGAGATAAAATTCTAATCATCTTATCCCGTTGAGCAACATTAGGTTTAATTATTTCTAACTGAGCTAAGGACATAGCAGCTGTACACATAGGCATACGATGAGCAAAACCATTGACAACATGCAACCTACCAAACCCATCTAACATTTGACCTCCTCGACTGTGCCCAACAAATCTCATTCTTTCATTTAAATCATCGTCATTGGTAACAACACAACCGCCTATATCGGAACCCATAGTTTTTTCAGAATCGAATGAAAACCCCCCAGCTAAAGAAAGAGAACCGGCATAACGACCTTTATATTCACCGAATGTTGCCTGACAGACATCTTCATAAACTATTAGATCATGTTTTTCAGCCAACTTATTGATTGAATCCATATCACAAATAGTACCAGTCTTATGTACAGTTAAAATAGCACGGGTTCGATCTGATATACATTGTTCGATGGTATCAGCATTAATAATTAATGTGCCTGGTTCTGTATCAGCAAAAACAGGAATGTAGTTTTGATTAATTAATCCTTGAACAGTTCCAAAATCAGTTACTGAACTGACGATTATTTCATCACCAGGTTCAAAATCAAATGCCGCGGCAAGAACAGCAAGGGCTGGTGTACACCCGGGTGTAGCAACGCAATGTTTAACACCCATTTCTTTGGCAAATGCATTCTCAAACCGTGTAATCATATCACTTGTTAAACCTGAATCAACTACTTCTTTTAAATATGACATTGCATTAGGACCCATTTCTCTTGGAAATGGAAGAGGCAACGAACCAGAAATACCAGCGGAAGCATCCGCACCGTATTTCGCGCGTTTCCTCCATCCATCAACAGTTGGTTTGTTCAATTTATTCAGCTCCTTATTACTTTTTAATACTTAAGAACTCATGATTATATGAATGAACTAGCGAATTAGCCGAATAAAAAATTATGGTTTTTTCCCAAAGCGAAGTTTTGTATTATCTGAAATAGAGACTGTACATCTAAGTGTATTCGGACGAACAACTTCTGCTAGGCATTCAATATCGTCTATCAAAAACACTGGACTTTGGCACCAAGAAGTTGGAACATTTACATCAAAAGTAAGAGATTTATTTTCTACTCTATCATTAAGATCATTAAATTTGAGATTATAAGATTGTTCTTCTTTATTTTCATTAATTACTTCTATAATCAGATGTTGACGACATAAATGATAAAACATTACTTCTTCAGGTACAGCATACCATACATCATCACCTCCTACTTCGATTATTGTTTCTAATCTATTACGAAGTTGAGCTTCTGAACAGTCTTTGTTTATATGAACAGCTTCTTCAAGAGGACAATGAAGATAGTCAATTAACCAGCCACTGTCTTTTTGAGCGTGACTAATATTTCTATAAGGATCAAATTCACTAAAAAAAGGTTCATATAACTGATCATGTAGTGGTGTTCGATTGATCCAAAACAGTTCTTCATGAGGTCTGTTCAATGCATCAGTTAAACTCATCGCACCTAAATAACCAAGCTTACGAGCCTCTTCAAGTATATGCTCAGCCATATTTATATTATTTCCAGGGGCACAATAAAAATGAACTTTTGAATCAATTGCCTCTTCGATAACATCTCTCGCTTGTCTTAATTCTTTATCTAACATATTTTTTTCAATTATTTCATGACTCCAAGAATGATTACCAACTCCCCATCCCATATTCATTATTTCTTTTAATTCTTCTCCATTCATATGTCGCATACCATTGTAACTTGATTGACCTATATTTCTAATCTCACCTAATTGTCCCGCAACAACTTCAACATGTCCAGGTATACCAAGTTCTTCATGAATGGGAATAGTAAATTTATGCAAGTCAACTAATCCTTCATCATAAGTTATAGAATAGACCCAGTTTTTTCCATATTTCCAATCACAAACTTTTAAATTCATGTATTTATCCCTTCAATATTATTGAATCAATCATTCTAATTTATTTTTACTAATTCTCCATAGGTTTCAGGTTTTCTTCTTTTATAAAAACATTCCTTTAATCTAGGATATTTTTTCTTATAGTCTCCTGAGGCCCAATATTCATAACCTTCATCTAAATCCACCTCGATTGTTGCTATACCTGGCCGATAGCCAGTATCTGTAATAATATTACCGTCAGGTGCAACAACGCAAGCCCTACCCATTTCTTTACCAGGCAAGTAAGGAATCTCAGAATAATTCGATGCAACACAATAATATTGATTATCCATAGCTTTAGATCTTAATAGAGTAAGAAGAAAATCATCTGAGGGTCCATATGACATAGTTGGCCAAAATAAAATGTCTACATTTTTCAATCCATAGATTCTTGAAACTTCTGGAAAATGAATGTCCATACAAATCATTATTCCAATACTTCCAAAATCTGTTTTAAATACCGGATACGTATCGCCTTCCTGAATTTTTTCTTCTTCACCAGGAGCTAAATGTGTTTTTCTATATTTCCCAACTAACTCTCCATTTCTATCAAGAAAAAAGGCCGTATTATAAATAAAATTCCCTTCTTTTTCAGGAATGTTTATTATTAGATATATTTTACCTTCAGCTGCAATCTTTGAAAATCCATCAAGAATAGAATTAGTTCTAGAAACACTTTCAGTTAAAGCATTAGTATAATCCTCAACTCCAAAAACTGTAAAAATTTCTGGCAAACAGCATATGTCAGACTTTCTCTTAATAGCTTCTTTTACATATTCGTGTGCTCTTTCAAGATTAGATTCCAAGGTTTCTTTTCTTGAAGGTAAATGGAAAGAAACTGTTGAAATAATTATCTCTCTGCTCATATTTTTTCCCTCTAATTAGGCTTTAATGAATATAGATTCCCATCTGCACAACCTACTAGAATTTGGATATTGCCTTCACCATCTAGATCAGCAATTATCGGAGTCCCCAAACTTGCAGGAAATTGTCTCTCAAATACAACCCTATTATCAATTTGAGAATTTCCATTCAAAGCAATCAAACGACCATCAGATGTGCCAAATAGGAATTCTGGCAATCCATCATTATCTATATCCGCAGTTATAACACCAGAAATAGGTGAACCTATAAAATGCTTCCATAGAAGATCCCCGCTTTTTAGATCATAACAAACAAATTCATTATTAGGTCCATTTACAGCATAGAAATCTGGCCAATTATATACCTGACCAACAGTATAAGCACCCACTTCTAGTTGTTGATCACCATTAACATCAGCAATTCCAGCTGGTGATCTATTTGCCATAAAAGGTTTCCACCACTTTTGATTTCCTTCTATATCTTCCAATACCAATGAATAGTTTCCACCAGACCAAAGAATGTTAGAGTTACCACTAGATTCATCTTTTATTACAGTAGGGATATGATATCCCGCCCAAGAAGTAATTGGATAGATATCTTTTCCAGACTGGCCATCTACGGATCTTCGTTCAAAAAGATCACGAGTAACGATATCTTCATAACCATCTGAATCTATATCTAGAATTGCCGGAGAGCCGTTACCTATGGAAAGGGTCCAATTATTAGAACCATCTGAGTTTATTGTTGTGCTCTTTGAGGAAACTGTTCCATCACCATAACTGACAAAAAGCTGCGAACTATTTTTTTCTATGAAAGAACCATAAGAAAGAAATATTGGATTACCAGGTACCTTGAATTGCTTAACTATTTTCCCATTGAAATTTAAAATTACTATTTCATTCGATTGAGAAAGAGCGGCAATTGAATTATGTCCATCATTGAAAAAATCTCCTATAAGAGGCATAGTCCTTCCTTGATAAGCACCAAATCCAGACGGTTTAACAGCAGTTTGGAACTCCCACTTTAATTTTATTCCTTCGTTAGACTCTTTTAAAACATTTAATTTGCTTCCAGAATCATGCACAATAATATTTTTATCTTTTCCATTATTCTTAGAAGCTACAAGTGGAAGACCAAGATATCCACCAGCTTGAATAGAACACAGATAATCATTTTCACTAGAAATAAAATACATTTTTGTGTCCTGTCCACCATATGAGATAACAGGTTTTTTTTGACCTTTAACCGTATTGATATTTAAAACACTTCCTTGGGGAAGTTTTTCCAACGGAATATCTAGTAATTTTTTTATTTTTAGCTCATCTTCATTTACCCTAACAGATGAAATCTCCTGACCATTTTCTCCATGTGAAATAATAAAACTATCTTTGAAATTATCAAGTTGTCTAAATGTCTTTGGTAAACTGCTTGTTGAAAAAGCATTCAAATCAAAATCTCTTGATGAATCATTATATAAAATCCGAGCACTATTAATGTTTCCAATAGATTTGATTAAGCCAAATTCAAATTTTCCAACCTGCAAATCTATATGACTATTGATTTTTCTAGGTTGATTTTCCGCGAACAGAAGAAATCTTTGTTGAGTGTCTTCTTTAATTAACAGTCCTAAAGGTATGGTATCATCTATCTTATACTTTTCTTTACCACTTATAGCATCTACAATATAAGTACGCCAAATATTTCCATCTAATTCATCAAAAAGCCCATACAGAATTTCCGTTTCCCCATCTCCATCGTAGTCAAATATTGAATTTTCATACACTTTTAATTCTTTAAAATCATTAGGATAATTTTGTTCAAATAGTTGATCCCAAAGTAACTCTAAATATTTACCATTATGGTTTTCAACAACAGTAATATGTTCTCTCAAATTACTTGCAAGCATGACTATATCTGGATAACCACTTCCATTAATATCCTGAATAACCATCAAACCATAATTTCTTCCAGTCTCAGCAAGTAAATGGCTCTTTGTAGCTCCATTAATTCCATCAAAAACAAAAAAGTTTGAATATGTACCTATTACAATTTCATTAACACCATCAAGATCCATATCAGCCACAGCTACAGCCGGGATAAAGTTTGTTATCATCCAGTCAAAGGTGAATTTGACTTTTCCATCTTTTATATTTTCTGAATCAAAAGATAAACAATAACCAATTTCATGTCTTGTAGTAACAATTATATTTTTACCAGGAGTACTTGGATCCAAATTAGCAATCCTTACAAATACTACATCATAGGTAGGATCATATTCACAATTATATAATATTTCTCCATTAATAGGGTCTAACACTTTTATTGATTTTGGAGTTCCACCGGCAATAACCAGTTCTTTTCTTCCATCCCCATTCAAGTCATGCAATCCATATATTTCACAGTTTACTATTGGTTTCTTCCAAATTAGTTTTCCGTTAAAATCATATGCTGACAATGAACCTGGATAGGTAAGAAGAATCTCATCTGACCCATCATTATTTAAATCAGCTGTATGATAATTTCCGGAAAAGCCACCTAATGAATAAGACCAAGCTATTTTATTGTTTCTAAAATCAGCTCCCTTGAGATCTGAGTGACCAGAATTAACCCTGTCTTTTCTAAACATAGGCCAATCTCCTAATTCAGATTTAGTATTTAAATCATTAACAGAAGATAAGGATCTTAGAGTATCATCATATTTTTCATTAATTTTTCTTAAAGAGATATCTTTAAATTGAATTTTTGTTGGATGTGATTCATTCCCGGAAACTATTACTGATATACTATTGGCATTTTTTGATTTTCCAATTCTATGCTTTGCATAATAGACTCCATCTCTTTCCATTGAAACAGTTTTATCCTCTACATTGACAGTAAATGACCAATTATGCCAAGAAGAATCTGTACGAAAAATCTTTAATTGATTGTGTAATTCATCATGTACATAATTATCTACTTTATACCGATCTCCAATAATTATTATTCTAAAACCTACATCATAATTGTTATCATCATATTCAAGGGAGAAGAATGAGTGTTGACCAGTACCATTGTCGTCTAAACCTATATCCAGGCACTTTAAATCCAAGTCTATCTTTATTTTATCATATTGATTGAATTCAATATTCTTTTCAAATTTTACTTTCCTTGAACTATCCATAGACGAGTCAATAAAAACTTCAATAATATTATTTTCAATTAAAGCTATATTTGATTTATCCTCTGCAATAGATCGTTTTGTGTCCCAATCATCATATTTAATAATTATATCTTTATTTTTTGATTGCACTCCAAAACCTCCTTGTTTCAATGAAGAATTACAACCTAATACAAAGAAGAAAAATAATGGAGTAAGGAAATATATTTTTTTCTTAAACCTCACCCCTTTAATGCTCCAACAGTTACACCTTTTACGAAATACTTTTGAAAAAGAAGAAAAACAACTACAGGTAAAATGCTAGCAATTACAGCACCAGCCATGATTACTCCATAATCTGCAGTTTGTCCGCCAGAGGCTGACTCCACTCCAATCAATGATACCAAACCCACTTGAAAAGTAAACAGTTCACGACTATTTGTAACTAAATACGGCCAAAAGTAATTATTCCAACTAGAAACAAAAGACATAATGCCCATTACAGCAAATGCAGGCTTTGATAATGGCATTACAATCTTCCAAAAAATTTTAAACTCTGAACATCCGTCAGCTCTTGCTGCATCAATTAGAGAGCCTGGTAAAGTAGAAAGGAATTGTTTAAAAAGGAATACTCCTGACACACTTGCAAGGCCAGGAAATAACAAAGCCCAGTAACTATCTATCCAACCAAATTCAAACATCATTCGGTACAATGGAATTAAGGTTACAAATTGTGGAACCATTAACGAAGTTAGTACTCCCCAAAAAATTATTCTCCTTCCAGGAAATGACATCTTTGCTAAAGCATATCCAGCGAGAGCATCAAAAAATAATTTGGACATAGTTGGTATAGCCGCTACAAGAAAAGAATTAAATAACCAAATCCATGCTAGAGATCCCGTTCTGGCAATTAAATTCCTATAATTATCAAGATTGGCGTTTTCAGGAATCAATGATATATCATCAACGTCAAACTCAACACCAACTTGAGTAAAACTTGATGTATACATGATGTACAAGGGCATAAGTGATAGTATGGCCCAAAGTATAAGTATAGCACTGAGAATTCCTTTTGATGTAGAAAAATTAGGAGGTTTTTTCATCTTCTATTTTTTTCAATACTCCACTTTGCTTGAGAGCAAACTATAGTTTAGTATAGAAACAGTTAGAATTATTATCATGAGAATTACTGACATTGCAGATGCTACGCCAAATAGACCTTGGTTATAAAAAGTATTGTATATGTTATAGTTCACAAAATAAGTTGTATTTAATGGACCTCCTCGAGTTATTAAAAATGCCGCGTCAAAAACTTGAAAAGTACCAATCAACCCTAGAATTGAAACATAAATAGTAGTTGGACGAACAAGAGGCCAAGTTATTCTTGTGAATTTTCTAAAAGGTCTTACGCCATCAAGTTCGGATGCTTCATAAATTGAATCAGGAATACCTGATAATGCAGCGCAATAAAGAAGAATCCCTAAACCATGTCCACTTATCCAAGTCATTCCAGCAAGAACCCAGAAAGCCTGGTCTGGGGAAGCAAACCATAATTGTGGCTCAAAGCCCAAATTTTGAATTAAAGTATTGGCAAATCCTGACCCAGGCTCAAAAATCCATTTAATTATTGCTGTAAAAACAACTAGACTGAGAACTGTAGGAAGATAGAATGCTGCTTTAAAGAAAGATTGAACTTTATTTTTAAATTTAATGATTAGCGATGCTAATAATAATGATATAAGAATATGAGCAGGAACAACCGCTAGACTGTATTTAAAACTAATCCATATAGTATGCCACCAAAAGGGACTCATTAAAACATCAATATAATTTTCCAATCCTACCCATTCGCTTGTCATTTTTGACAAAGCAAAATCTGTAAAACTATAATTAATTGATTTGATTATTGGTAATAGAAAAAAAATAGTAGACCATCCTAGAGGTATTGAAATAAAGATATATGCCCAAAAAGTTTCGTTGTATGTACGTTTTTTAAATACTTCTCTTAATTGAAAAAATAAAGTTTTATTAAATAGCTTCATTTTTCAGAATAGTATCGGTCTGTAACAGTTTTTACATTGTCAAACCATTCCTTCCCGGCTTCTTCAGGTGAAATTTGATCAAGTGCTATAGCTTCTAATAGAGGAAAACCTCGTTGATTTTTCCAGTCTTGCCATAAAAGTGTTATACCACGACGATCATCATGATTTGGATAAACTATCTCTTCCGAAGGTGACCAAGAGTGAGGTGAATCAAAAAATAATTTATATGCTTTCCATTCAGGGTGGTCATAATTAACAATATTCTGGAAAATCTCTGTTGTCTTGACAGAAGGTGGTGGAAAAGCACCTCTAGGTCGATACTGGAAATATGAGACCATGATGGGACTTGAAATATATTTAGCAAAAAGAAGAGCATTCTGTGTGTGTGTATCACCCTTGTACGGATTCTGTTTAAATACTGAGAAACCTGTTGAACCTACCATAAAAACTGGATGACCTTCTTTACTGTATCTAGGAGTTTGCATGACAACCATTTCTAATGGGTTCCCATTAATTGAGCCATTGCTAACATCTAGATTAAATTGCTTCGCATATTGAACATATACCTGAGGGGCTCCTGACCAAGTCATAGCCAAAGTTTGTTTGTGAATTAATTCCTTTGTTATCTGATTGTGGACCATCCCTAAGTATTTTTTCCCAAAGCTTCTATCATTATAAATCATCTGATGGATAGTTTTCATCGGTTCTGAGAAATCTGATATTTGTAATTCAGGATCACGCTCCCATCTTTTTGTCTCATTATTAAATACAACAAATAAACTTCTCCATCTTTTTACTTTATTAATACCCCAATAAGAAGGACCTAACTCATTTTGGAATAACTCTCTTAAGTTTTTCAATGGAGTTCCGAAACCATATATATCTATATCACCATCTCCATCAGAATCTATAGTTAATTTTTTTGCGGCATCCCTAAACTCATCTATAGTCCAACCTTCTCGTAATAATAAATCCTCATCATAGCCAGCTTCATTTAGCAATTTTTTATTGGCTGACATAAATCCACCAGACATATATTTAAATAAAGGAAAAACCCATCGTTTATCCATACGAGTAATGGAATTAAGAACCATTGAACCATATTTTTTTAATTCGTCCTCACTAAACATCTCTTCAGGAATTGGCACGCTAAGTTCAGGCATTTGCTTATCTCTTTCTAAAGTCCCAAGATCACCAATGCCAGCAACCGCAACATCGGGTGGTGTCCCAGCCGCAATAGCTAACTTTAGTTTATCTCTATATCCAGCATATGATTGATTTTGATGTACCACTTTTATTTTTGGGTGGTTTTCATTCCAAAGTCTAACAGCTTCAACCAAAAACGATTCGGAAGAAGTACCAAACTCTTCCCATGTCCAAAAAATTATTTCGTCAATTTCAGTATTATCCACTTCTGAAATAATTGAGGCGGGTTGAATTGGTTCATTTTTTATGGAAGTACCAATAAATCTTATAATTAGAAATAATCCTACAATCACTAAAATATTAATAAAAATAACTTTTTTACTATTGAAAATGGAATTCAAACCATCTGATTTGATTTTATTCATCAGATAAATAATTATTGGGGGAGCAAGTGCCCATAGTATAACTGCAAGAAAAATATAAATTAAGGGCTCCATAAGAATTAATAACTCTTTAGAACTGAACTTCCATTATTTGATGGGTCAAAAAGATGAATATTTTTCTGTTCTGTGTAGAGAATAACTTCATCACCCTCTTCAACTAGAAGATTTGAATCCTGCTCAACACATATTGAATTATTATTTGTGCTGATATATAGCAAATTAGAATTCCCTAGATATTCTACCACATTTACTACTCCAGAAATAAATTCAGAATTATCATAATGTTCATTTTTATTTATAGAAAAGTCATTAGGTCGTATTCCCGCTATAATTTTTTTATTTTCATATTTTTTCAACTCATTGTTATTATGTAATGGATAATTGTTCCCTTCTAAATCAATAATATAACTATCCTTTACATTTTTGATTTTACAGTCAAGAAAATTCATAGGAGGCGAACCAATAAAACCCGCTACAAATAAATTTTCTGGTTTTTCATAAATCTCTTTTGGTGTACCAACTTGTTGTAAAACCCCATTATTCATTATAACAATTCTTTTTCCTAAAGTCATTGCTTCAACTTGATCATGAGTGACATAAATTGAAGTAACTCCTAAATCTTTTTGTAACGAACCAAGTTCTACCCTCATTTTTAGTCTAAGTTTTGCATCAAGATTAGATAATGGTTCATCAAAAAGATATACTTCAGGTTTTCTTACAATTGCTCGACCCAAAGCTACTCTTTGCCTTTGCCCTCCAGACAACTCTTTTGGTCGTCGTTCAAGTAAAGATTGAAGATCCAATAGTTTAGAAGTCTCATTAACTCTTTTATCAATCTCATTTTTTGCATACTTTAGATTTTCTAAACCAAAACTCATGTTTTGTCTTACAGTCATATGAGGATAAAGAGCATAATCTTGAAAAACCATTGCTACGCCTCTATCTTTTGAATGCAATTCTGTAATTACTTTTTCTCCAATCATTATATCCCCTGACGTAGGAACTTCTAGACCAGCAACCATTCTTAAAACAGTAGTTTTTCCACACCCAGATGGACCCAGAAGGACAAGTAATTCTCCATCTTCAATCTCTAGACTGAAATTATCTACGGCTTTTACACTGTCTCGTTTTTTTGATTGAGATTGAAATATTTTTGATACGCCTGAAAGTTTTATGCTGGACATTAGATTAGTAATTAAACATTTTTAATATTTTTACTTAGCTCATCTGTTAATTCGTTTACAGATTCAATTGGTCTCAATATATCTTCTTTTATATAATTTAAGCGATCTTCAAGGGGAACCTTTTGAGAACCATCTGATCGACAGCAAATCCAGGCAACCTTTATAAAATATGGTAAGTAATTGAGTTCTTTTCTATCTAATTCAATTACAGAGTTATATGCTGAAACAAATATTAAACTGTTTTTCATTGAAAGTTTGCAGGATGCGGTTAATGAATAGATATTTGATGGATCTATATCATCATCTCTTATAGAAGCAAAAAAAAGAATTCCATAAGCTAAATCTTGAAGTCTTGGTTGTATAGAAACCCAATCCAGATCAAAAAAGACCAAGCCATCATCCAAATACTTAACATTACCCGGATGGAAATCTCCATGTATAAGCATCTGTGGTAGAGATCTATAAACATCATCAGTTAAATTTTCCTCAATAAGATTCAATTCATGTAATACAACATTTAATTCAGGAAAATCTAAATTATCCTTATCATTAGTGAAAAAAGCATTGAAAGTTTTTCTTGCAGGACCCGGCGGATCAATTCTACCAAAAGATTTAGAATAAACTGACTGAAAACCAATTCCTGTTAAATGAAATTTTGCTAAATCCCTTCCTGCAATTAGCAAATGGTCTTCACTGTCCCTGATGAAAGTTTCTCCCTCAATATATTTAGTTAACTCATAATAACTTCCTGAAAACTCTGTTATTGTGTTACCATCGTTATTATTCACAGGAAAAGGCGTTGATATATGGTTCTCTGAGAAATAATTCATAAGTGAATGGTCATATTCAAGATCTTTATAAATTGTTGAAGAATCCTTTTCTCGAAGAAAATACTTTTTTTGACCTTCTATCCAAATTTCATAACCTTTATTTTTTGTCCCACTCTCATGAGATGTGATAGAAGATATTTCGCCTATATTATAGTTAGATAAAATAGAGTCGAAATGATCAATCTGATCCATTATTTACTATTTTTCTTTCCGTCCCATAAAGAAATTATTTCCTCTTAAAAGACAAGATTTTATCTTCATTTATTTCTGCACCAAGTCCAGGTAAACCTTCAAGTCGAATTTCACCATTATCTACAATGACCCCACCTGAAGTAATGTCATCAGCAAGAAACTGCCACCCATTAAGATCCATTGGAACCTCTAAATCAAAAGATGAAAATAAAGATGCCCCCGCAGCCATGGCAAGCCTAGATTCTGTAAGGCTGCTTGCAAGTACTTCCAGCCCAGATTCTAACGCAAGAGAAATTGCCTCTCTTGCACGATATAAACCTGTCATCTTACATACTTTTACTACAAACACATCAGCAGCTTTACGAGTAATGAATTCATTTAAGGTGTCAATTGAAAATATGCTTTCATCAACAGCAATAGGGATATCACAATGATCTTTTATTTGTTGGTGACCAGTTATATCTCCAGCCGATATTGGTTGTTCAAGATAATGAACACCTAAATCAGAAAATTCCGAAGAATATTTAATTGTATTCTCAACATTATAGGCTTGATTCGGGTCCGCCCAAATAATTCCATCAGAAGCATTCTTTACAATAGCTTCTAATATCCTAATATCCTCTACAATGCTATCATGGCCAAGTTTGACCTTAAAACATTTATAGCCTTCAGCAACTGCCGAGCTTACAATCTTACCCGCTTCATCTGGTCTATTTGCAAAAACTGTATAGCATAGAGGGAGGTGTACTTTTTTGTTACTACCGAAATATTCATATAGAGTTTGATCTTTATTTTTTGCCAGCAAATCATGAATTGCCAAATCTATAGAAGATTTAGCAATTGGTTGTCCTGGATGTGTAGAAGGAGCAATTTCCGTGTCCATCACCTTATGAACGGATTGAATATCTGTTATATCCATTCCAAGAATTGCAGGAACTATATAATTTCTTAATGTTGAAACTACAGATTCTTCAGTTTCATAAGACCAACGATGACTTGGTCTACATTCTCCCCATCCTATTAATCCTGAATCTGCGACAAGTTTTATAAAAATATGGGGTGCACCAACTGATTTGTCTGCTACAGAACCTCTAGATATACTGAATTCAGATTTTAATGGTAGTCTTGTGTTGATAACATCGATAGATTCTATTTTCATTAAACTGAATGAACAATACTACCGAATGAGTGCAATTCTTTTTGTCTGGACATTCAAACCATCATTTAAAACTACAAGATAAATTCCTGAGGATACTTCTGACCCAAAAGAATCGCGTCCATTCCAATTTACTTTATGAGCACCACTTGATACTCGACCATCATAAAGAGTCTTTACCTTCCTACCATTAATAGCATACAAGTCCATTATAACATCTCTCTCCGTTTTACTGTCAAAACGTATGACAGTTGAACTATTAAAGGGATTTGGAAAAATATCTCCCAACTTAACACCAATCCTTTCAGGAAGAATCTTTTCGCTATTACTTTCATCTATATTAATAGTGGTAATATCATCTTCGAGGGAATAGAGATAACCATCAGATGCCGAAAAAAGAACTTCCATCCTTCCATCCTTATCAAGATCTGCAATAATTGGGTCTCCTACTTCACTACCTATATTATATTTCACAACAATCTTCCGAGATGTTTTTTCTCCATTCATGGCATAGAGAAACCCATCCGTACCACCAAATATATATTCATATCTATGGTCTTTATCTATATCAGCTGATACAATATCTGAAGCCGTAGTTCCGATATTATAACTCCATTTGCTACCACCATTGGAACCATCATAAAGTGTAAGTACTCCAGTAGTACTGCTGACAAGGATATCAGGGATTCCATCTCCATCAGAATCTGCCGTACCTGGCATACGGGCATATGCATCATTATATCCAGTTTTGTTCTGCCAAATTACTGGGCATGCAAGTGGTCCATCATATGAACCTTGTCCACCTCTAAGAATAACGCATTCTAGATTGAAGAAATGCGTATTGTCAGGTACAACAAAATCAAGGGTAAGTTCAGTCCAATCATTAAGACCATTTAGTTGGTTACTAACGCTATGACTAATAAAACCCCAATTACTATCAGCGGCTCTTGCATAAATAAATGCTGAGCTATTAGGATCCGAAGCCATATCTGTTTTCATCATTGCCTTAAAGGAATAGGACTCTCCCACTTCAAACCCTGATACATGAGCCTGATAATTATAAATATAGTCATCCTTTCCCTTTGTAGTGACTTTTAAAGAACTACTACCAGAATAAGATTGGGTTTTATCAATACTAGTGTAAGCATTTTCTGGGTCTGAGACCCAAGCATCCTCCCAATGATCAGCTTTTCCATTGTAATCATTATCCTGTTCAAAATCACCATTCCAAACAGGGAAATCTCCAGAGGTTACTTCAAAATCATCCACCCACACATTTCCATCTTTAGCTCCTGAAGCTCCCTCTTGTCCTCTAAGAATATCATTCACTAAAACTGTAAGATAACCTCCACCATTAATAATCTCATAGTCTCCATCATTATTAACATCCATAAGAATAGGAGTATGGTATCCTCCAACACTTTTGATTGGAATAAGATCTTTTCCATCTACTCCACTCAGAGCTCTCAAATCAAAATGCTCTCTCATAATTATGTCATCGATACCATCTAGGTCTATGTCATAAATAACGGCATAACCTGAATATGGGGCTATCTCACTTTCCCACAACATTCCCAGCTCTTCTTTTCCAGAATAAACTCTAGAATGACCTACATGAATTCCCCCAGCATAATAACTAACAAAAATATCAAGAACCTCATCGCCATCAAAATTTCCTACATTCCATTCAAAGGGTTGATCTGGAAGGACTATTTCTCTTTTTACAGAGCCTGTATGATCTAAGATAACAAGTGTATTACCTATACTAGTAAGCTTTTTAAAATTGCCTCGATCTAATTCATGCAATTCTTCTGAAAGTCTAGGATTGTATATACCTGGATTAACAAAATCATTATTGCTAGCTAAAGAAACTTGTTTTGAAGTACTTGCCAAAATAATTTCTTTCTTCCCATCCCCTTCTAGATCTGAAACAAGTGGTGTAAATGACCTAAAGTATTTAGCCATTTTTCCAAACCCTTGGAAAGTCCATATTAAATCTGGTGCTCCTTGAGAGCTAGATGGATCAAAAGAAAGAACATTAATTTTTCCAGAAGCATCTTGAATAAGCACTTCTTTATTCCCATCAGAATCTAGGTCTGCGACTATTGGTTTACCTTGCTTATAGGTACCAACTTCTTTAGAAATAATTTCAGATCCTTCCGATGTTAATACCCTTAGCATTCCATCAGAACCAGTGAGAACAAATTCCATTGATTCATCTACACCGCCTAAATCACCTATAGAAATAAGATTAAATGATTGAGAAGAAGTTCTTAGAGTTACTTCGTCCTCAAGATTTGAAGAACTACCATCAGCCACGACAATACTTCCGGCTCTATAAAATAACATTTCTGACACTTCATCATTATCGTAATCCATTATATAAACTTCTGGAGTCCCACTGGTAGAATTAATATTAGAGCCTTTATTTGGGGATGGATTCATCATAACTGAATAATCTGATCCTGACCACTTAGTAGCATATTCCTTGTCACCTTCAAGAGCTACTAAATTTCCATTGCTTGGTCTTCTTGAAGTCTCTTCACCAGCTATTATCTCCATCACTCCATCTGAATCAATATCTTCAGCACCCCAATAATAGTACCCAGGAAGATCAAGCTTAACATCTCCACTTAATGCATCAAAAACTATAAGGTGCCAACTATTATCACCAGTATCATTATAAATGGATCCAACAATTTCTATATTACCATCCTGATCAAAATCAGATATAGAATTGAGTGAAAACCTTAATTCCTTATTATCTTCAGGATAACTATACTCGTAATATTTATTCCAACGAAGATAAAATCCCGCTTCAACCTGATCTATAACAGATATATGTTCATCTAGATTATCTGCAAGCATTACAATTTCAAGAAAATCATCATCATCTAGATTCAGTATATTTAGTTTGCCATAGTTTCTGCCTGATTTTCCACCTTTAAATGCAAATCTCGTCTCTGTTTTCCCGGTAGTACCATTATATACATATATACTTCCAAGCGTGGCAATAATAACCTCCGTTTCACCATCAGCATCAATATCAGCTGAAGCCACTGGTGCAATATATCCGTCGCCAGGTTCATTAGCATATGCTCTCCAGAATTCTTTTCCTGAAGAAACACCTGAAGAAAAGGAAAAAGCTATACCATGAGGGCTTATTGATGGCCAACAAAAGATTTCCAACATTCCATCAGATGAATTATCAAGATCATCTACAACAATACCATAAGAACCAACGCCTTGGGCTGGCTCATCAAATACATGCTTCCATGAAATATTACCTGTATCTCCAGAATAAATAAATAATGTTGGTGGAGATGAGCTAGAAGCTAATATTTCAAATTTGCCATCATTGTCAAAATCATATACCCCTTCAATTCTTGTAATTGCTGAAGGAGGTGTCTGCCATAAAAGACTGCCATCCTTTTTGAAAACAAGTATTTTACCGCCAGCAAGAATAATATTTTCATTTTGATTATCAGAATTAACATCAAAAATCATTGATTGGTTCACAGAACCTCCAAGAAAATATTTCCACCTAATTGATGGTTCAACAAAGGGGCCAATGATTGGAGAAACTCCAGTATTATGGCGATCCAAACGCCACATAGGCCAATCATCATTGGATTGAGCATTTAAATGAATAAAAAAGAATATTGAAAATAGAAACAATAGTTTTTTCATAATTTAATTTCTTATTAAAAAAAATGCTGGGGTAATACAACCCCAGCATTTTTACTTCTAGCTCTCACCCTATTTGCATAAGAAAAATTCAATTTTCCCCACCAAAATTGAGAGCTTTATACGCAGGAGGAGCGATTAGCGCATAAGAAGCATTTTTCGGGACATAGTAACACCGTCTACATTTAAGACATAAGTGTAAATACCCGAAGCTACCATTTCACCCCTATTATTTAATCCACCCCATGAAACATTATGTGCACCAGGAGTCTGAACCTTATTAATAATAGTGCTTACTTCCTGACCTAGCATATTGTAAACCTTAAGGCTTACCATCGCTTCTGCCGGAATTTCATAAGCAATTTCTGTATTTGGGTTGAAAGGATTAGGAAAGTTTTGCGACAAGGTGAATCCAGTAGGTACTAATTCAGCATCAGCAATACCAGCTGTTAATCCAGCGCCACTATAGACATAGATTTTACCAGCTGTAACAGCTGAAACTGCAAAATCATCTAATCCATCAGCATCAACGTCACCTACTGACCACATGCCAGCACCAAGACCTTCTGCATCTGAGCCATACATAACTACATCAGCTGTACCTAATGGTCCTTTTCCGCCAAGAAAAATATGGACTGCTCCATCACCATTCTTCCCTGTAGCAACTTCTGTAGAATCCGAAGGATTACCAACAGCAAAATCATCATAACCATCACCATTAATATCACCAAGAGCTCCTACGATATTAAATGTTGATGAATTGTAGCCATAGGTTGCACCTGGCTCAATAATAGTGACCAAAGGCTCTCTATCTAGCTCAGCAGAAGTATTTACTCCTGATGTATCAGCATGTGCAAGTCCTCTTTCACCGGACCAAAGCATTGCTACACCCCATGAATGAGATGCTCCAAGGAAATCATCAGTACCATCATTATTAACATCACCAGCATTAACGGCTCTGTATCCAAAATATAGGTATTTCTCAAGTGCAACTATATCAGCTGGCGCTATCATATAATGGTCGGCAAGCTCATCAGCATCTTCACCACCAAGGTAAACTGATAACATTCCAGGCTGGTTATTATTAGTGAACTCTCCACCAAAACCATATCCATAATTACTTGTAAAAATGTCATCTGCACCGTCGCCATTAAAATCACCCACATCTAAGGCACCACCGGCAAAATAACCAGGACCAGTACCCCAAACAGGAGCAGATTTTGTTGAGTCTGCGAATCCATTTAGAATATGATCATAACCACCAGCTACACCTAAAGTATCTTGAACATAAGAAGTATCAGCTACATCTGGACCTAAACGAATTTCAATTCTTCCAAGAAGACCATCGGTATACAAACCGCCTATAGCAAGGTCTTCATCACCATCATGATTAAAGTCACCAATTGCAACGTTCCAACCATACCATTCATTAGCAATGGCAGTTTTTCTTGTTATGACTTCATCGGCATCATCTTTATGGAGTGAATCAGCAATTGTTCCAGAACCCCAAGTGCTAGCACCATAGAAAACATACACAGCTCCAACACCAGGAATGTCAGATACGGTATCTTTAGAAGCACTAACTACGATATCATCAATGTCATCTCCATTAAGGTCACCTACTGCAACAGCTGTTCCAAACATAGATCCTGTATCGCCGGTAATTACCACATCAACATCTGTATCTAGTCCATACTCATCTACAAGCCAGACTGAAATGGTGTTTGAACCAAAAGGGTTTTGACTTCCTGAGACTATGTCATCATAGCCATCTCCATTAACGTCACCCACATGACCACCATAAGTTGCTACACCTACCAATTCATCTATTAAGGTTTGAGCAACTAACCCAGAAGTCAAAATGAGGGATAAAGCACTGATTATAACAGTATTCTTCATCACTTATCCTCCGTAATTAATTATTTAAGTTTTAGGTTTATGCAAATAAATAATAAGCACTCACCCCACCTACGCTATAATAGTTCTCAAAATTAGTATAAAGCAAGAAAAAAGTAAAGATTAGATATCTTTAGAAAAGATAGTTGAAAAACTAATATTAAAACAATGTTAGAAATCAATTAAGATGGAGAACATATTGACAGAATTGAAAACTCCCATGTCGGCATAGGAATAATCAACATTAATTCCTGAAACATTGACTCCAAACCCAAAAGTTGGATAGCTTCTATATTCTTCTAACCTATACCCCGAACGAATAAAAAACAATTCACGGTATTCAAATTCTGACCCTAAACGGAAACTGAAATCACCATCATTAGGGTAGTTTCCAACTAGACTCAACCAAAGGCTTGAGTTAGATGCATTTTCTGCAAGTTTCTCATCACTTAATGACAATATATCTGTGGCAAGGCCAAAACTGAAATTCGTAGGGATCCTCCAATAAATTGTATTTAAACTTGCTTGAACTTCATAAGCGGGGCTCTGCTCTTCACCAAGGCCGATAGTTTTACGATAAGGAACATCTAAGTCTCTTCCTGTAAATCGCATATCAGTACCAAAATTTGATAGATTCATTCCAATGCGAAAACCATAAAAGTTTGTTCTTAAAATACTTCCTATATCAATTGCTACTGAATGGGCTGATTCATGATATATTTTTTCTTGAATAACCTTAATTGTACTTCCAAGAGAAAATCTATCCGTCAAATTCCGGCCATAGCTTAAACCCACAGCTAAATCAGAATAATTATAATAATATCCAGTTCCAGAAGGTTCTTCAATAGTAGTTATTTCAACCGGATCACTAGATAAGGAAATTATACTTAGACCAATCCCTCCACCAGCAAAAGGAAAAGAAACCCCAGCAAAAAGATGTGACAATTCAACGATCCAACGATTCTGCATTAATGATAATTGAAATTCTTCAGACGAAGCTAGACCAGCTGGGTTCCAAAATACTGATGTTGGACCAGAAGCCAATGGAACAAATGCTCCGCCCATTGCTGATTCTCGAGAGCCAACGGGAATTTTCAAAAATGCAGCAGCAGCCGTACCAACTTTAGAAGTTTTTGGCTCAACTTCTGGAGGAGGTAAAACATTCTGATCGTCTTGAGAAAAAAGAACATTAGAAAAAAGAATGAAAATAGAAAATTGAATGAAAATTCTCATAATTTTTATCTTATCACAGCAAACTTACCGGTAGTTTGGTGTCCTTCGGGAGTGGTCACAACATATATGTACATACCGGAAGCAACCTCTAATTGGTTCTTATTTATCATCTCCCATTCATGTACACCTTTTGTCTCTCTCGTATATGTAAAGCCTCTGCCAGCTCCTGGGGTTATACGTGTACCCAGTGAGCGAACACCTTTGTGATCAATTTGATATACGTGTTCGCCAGCAACATTGAAAATATCGATTGTACATTCAGGGGGAAGATTAACAAAAGCAAGTTTTCGTGTTGCCCTTCCTATATCCCAAGCCGCTGTAGCTAAATATGGATTAGGCACAACCCTCACTTGATCAAGGTTAGATTTAACCAAGTCTGGGTCTACAATTGATTTTATTGTTGAAAAACGAAAACTTTGACCTCTTGGAAACGGTTTTGTTGGCCCAACATAAAATTTATCTCCAATACTTGGAGGGATCCCATCAGGAGGATGAATAGTATAAATAAGCAGGAGATTTTTTCCTTCATCATTTTTAATAAGAATTTTATCAGCATCTTTCTCATAGGTTGTAGTACCCGTCGATAGGACCGGATTCCAATTATCTCCACCTGGCAACAGATCCCATGATCCAGGAGAACCACCATATTTCTCATCATCATCAGTAAATTTTCCAATCATATCTACAACAAACATATTGGAAGAAAGATCTTCTCCAGTAGTGGCATTAATTATTTCAAGAGGGATCTGATATGTAGAAGAACCATAGCCACTGGAAGCCTCAATAGCACGAGTGTCAGCTGTTATTGTTATTTCAAAAATATCATCACCAGCTGGCCCAAAAGCTCTTGCATTCCAATAAGGAAAATCAGCACCGTCTTTTGCCGTTGATCCATATACCCATTTAGCATCTGTACCTTGTACATTCCTACCAAGAAAATCTAATCTAACACCACCAACTATTGGAGTATTGTCACCTGATTCATCCGTGATCATCATGTTTTCTACTAAAAACTCGCCAGAGTCCACGTCAAAAAGACTAAAGCCCTGTTCATAAAGTGTATCTTCAAAGAAAAATACTGTGTCAGTAAAAGTAATTTCATACTCATGGCCTGTAAAAAGATTGGGCAATATGGAATTGACCTTCACATAATAACTGTCATCAGGATATTGCTGAAGGTCTACGACTGGAAATAGCGTGTCTTCAGATGCCGAACCATCAATAACCCCAATAGCTTCCTGGAATGGAACCACATATGCTGTGTTGCCAAATCCACCTCTAGAGCCTATTGGACTTTCCAGTGATGATAGTTCTTTTTCAAGCAGAGGTCCACTGTAAGATGTGACAGCATAAACGTAGGGAAGTCCATTCGTTACATTTGTATCAACAAAAGAATGCTTTAACCCAGTATCTGAACCAAGATTTATATAGGAATCGAATGGATCGCGACCTTTAACACCATTAATCTTATCATATTGAGCCAAAGGAATGTGGCCTACAATATTACCCTGTAGATCCAAAACTTCTTTTCCCCAAGCGTTAATAAATTGATTAGAACCAAATCTTCTAAAAACCCGGTATCCTTCAAAATTTGGGTCTGTTTCTGCCCCATTATCCCAATACAGGGTCACTTTACCATCGGAAGCAACACCAGTTACTGATGGCGCTGGCGGAGGTGAAGGTCCCAAAAAGTCATTATCAGCCATCTCCTGCATAGAGACAACATCATTCTTTAATGTCTCATGATCAGGAGAAAGAACAAATCCTACCGATATCCGAGTGGAATCTCCAGCAGCCAAATCAAAAGGGCCGCTCATCATGAAAAACCCAAACATTGCTCCATCTTCATAGGTCTCAGGAATCCAATCTGTATCATCTATCCTTACATTATCACCATGAAAATAAAAGGAAGGATCCCCTTCTATATCTGGATCGTCAGGATTACTGCTGATGATAGGCCACATACCTTCATCCGTCTTAGGACCAATATCTTGGTCATCAACCTTAAATACGTGGAAATCGGTCATTCCGAGTTCTTCACCATCAGGAGAAAGGGGACTTTTCACCATCTTCATACCGAAGTTTCGACTATTGGTATTCCAACCCTTTGGGTCATAGAATTTCGGATCATAAGAATATATTACATCAACTTCCCCATCTTGATCAGAATCTAATGAACCTAAATAGTAATCAAGGTTGTCACTGAAACCCATTCCAAGTTTTGCATACCAGCCCGCATAACCATCTTTGATGTCTTTGTCACTTGTATTAATTATCAAATAATCATAAAAAATAATCCCAGCAGCAAAAGCTACTCCATAATCATAACTCATAACTTCCACACGCAAACCGAGAGGATCTTTACCCGCATTATTTCTATCATCAAAAGCATAAAAAATATCCCTACTAGAAGTAGAAAATGGAGCTAATACGTTATATCGATCCGATTCACTTGAGCCTGGCTTCATTCGCCCAGGCCAGTACGCCTCACCACCTTTTAAAGGCCAGGTAACAGGTATATCACTTGAAGCCACATATGGCCTTCCAAGAAAGGAGGAGTATCCAGATTTAGGGTTAAAATGTTCTTGGGCTGACTCTTTTACAGGCATCCAGTCTAATGGTGGACCGCCAGGCCAAAAATTTCCGCTACTTAACGAATGAGCCTCTATAACATTATCTTCAACAGCAAACACAAAACCTATAACCCAAGCATTTTGAGAATTATGAAGGGTATTTTGGTAATACATATAACTACAACAAGTTGTACTAGTTGAACTTCCTGTAATTAGTCCATAATTACTGCCCCAATTCCTTAGGTTCCCATATCCGTGATAAACAAAAACGATATCCTCAAAATCCTCACCTATATCATCCTGCGATAAAAGGAAAGAAGAGAAAAAAAATAAAAGTAAAGCGTTGAATGAAATTATTAACTTCATAAAATTATTACTTAGCATATTTAATTCCGAAGAAGATCTGTCTTGGAGCATCAAAGTAAGTAGGATTTTTCAGGTATTCCTCAGAGCCTCTATAAAATGGGCCTGCATCCCATGGCTCCCCAGTGATAGGCCATACAAACAAAATATTCCGAGAATCAAAAAGATTTGTGATTTTTGAATATAACGTGATATTCCCAATAGAAGTATTTAGACGTTTCTCAGCTCTTACGTCAATACGGTTTGTCCAAGGTCTTCGTGCAGAATTAACAAGCAAAGCTGTTCTCCAAAATTCTTCGGCTACACCAAGTTGGGGTGTATAAGGAAAACCACTTCCAACATTTATAAGAAAGCTAAAACTAAGGTTTTGCAAAGGTTTTAAAGACATTAAATCAAAACCGAAGTTTTCCGGAAAAGCTAAATTCAAATTAATTCCAAACTTATGTCTCTGATCCCAGTTTGCTGGAAATTCTCTTCGAGGACGTATCTCAGTAGCTCCATATAGTGCTACCCAAGGATTCGTTTGACTTTCCCTTGTTCTAGCTTCAGATAATGTATAATTAAGGGTACCACCCCAATAATTACTGAAACGTTTTTCAAAAGAAAGTTCAATGCCTCTTGTAAAAGCATAATTTGAATTATCTACAATTGGATATGTATAAGGATAGAAAAGCTGTTCAGATGTACCAGCCAAATTAAAAATATCTTTATAATAGACGGACAAATCAAAAGCTGAGTTTTGGCTTATTTCACGTTTTAGACCTACTTCATAAGAAACTGTTTTTTGAGCATAAACACGAGGATTTCCCGCAGGATTTATAAGTAACTGACGAATATCATGCAGATAATACATGTCAGTATAGTCTGGTCTTTGAAAAAAATGCCCATACGCAAAGTGCAATACCATTCTATCCGTAATGGGATGAGCAAGACCAATTCTTGGACTTATTTGAATTTTAGGGTCAACTTGTTTTTCAGGGTAATATTTAAAGCCCACAGAGTCAACATAACCAGGCTGATAAATATTTTCCCATATTTTATCATTAGCGTCAAAATAATCCAACCGCAAGCCAAGATTAATGATAACAAAGTCCGCTTCAATTTTATTTTGAACAAATACAGCCGCTTCCTTTGGTGACTTTTCGTAATCCTGATAGTCGTGCAAAATACCTGTAGCAAGGAACGGGTTAAGATATCTAAACCTGCTAAGGCTATGATTAATAAAGTCAAAACCAGCTTTTAATTCCTGACTGGAGGATATTTGATTAGTAATGTCAAATTTTAGCCCTAATGTTTCAGTCTTTTCATTTTGAATAACTGAATCATCGCCTTTATAGACAAATTCACCATCCCAATAAATAGGAATCTCATAGTTAGTTTCAACTGGCTTTAAGTTATCACCAATTGTTACACTTTTTTCTGGAACATACCTATCGTATGTCTGAGCTGTCCTAGATAAGCGAAAACTGTAAAAAGCTTTTTCACTAAGTATATGTTTAAATAGAATATTATCAAGAGAATTGGTTCTGTCAAATCTATTCATTGTTTGAGGACTATATTTCCAAGAATGAGAATATGGTTTTGACTCATTCGACGTTCTCTGCGATAAGAATGAAACCTTAATTGAAGGAGTAATATTATAATTAATTTTCCCCATGAATTCTCTTTGGGCTGAATATCCAAAAGGAAGATAACTATTCTCATTTAAGTACCTTGATGAAACAAAGAAAGTTGCCTTTTTAATAAAAGGGATTCCACCACTCATACTCCCACGAAACTGACCCTCAAGATTCTGTCTGTCCCATGAATTATACTCATCAGAAACACCCCATGGAGTATAGACAACACCGTTAGGGTTAGTATCTTCTGTAAGAGCATTTTCTTTTCGGTAAGGACTTGGATTAACCTGAGGAGAAAGAACCTCAAAATTCCATACAAATTCAGGATCTGGATCTTTTGTGACGATATTAACCATACCGGACATAGCACGTCCATACTCAGCATTAAATGTGCCACTCATAACCTGAAGCTCTTGAACATTTGATTTGTCTAAAAGGAGATTGGAATAGGTACTATAGAGAGGATCGCTAATGTATACACCATCAATCATAAACGCTAGTTCGTTACCTCGTCCTCCACGAACATGAAGCTGTCCCGAAGCATCTTTTACAAATCCAGACTGAACACCAAGAATTCCCGAGAAATCTTCTATGGGCATGGCTTCCATCTCTTCACTAGTGACAATTTTTAGCTTTGAAGTAGCATCCATTCTAATTAATGGCCTATCCGCTGTTACTATAACTTCCTCACCTTCGACAACACTTTCTTCCAGAGAAAAATTTACTCTTGAAGTCATATCAGAGGATACTTGCACATTTTCAACAGTCACGCTTTTATAGCCTATAAATTGAGCTTTTACAGAATAGTTTCCTGGAGGAACATTATTAATAACATAATTTCCGTCAGTATCTGAAGAACCCCCAAAAGCTGTGCCTAGAATAATGATATCGGCTCCAATAACGGATTCATTGTTTTTAACAGTTTTTATTGACCCAGATACCTTGCCTGTTGTCCCAGCATAACATAAAACAAGATTCAATGATACAATTACTGAAAGTAACTTAATTTTTTTCATTACAGTTTTTATTTAAGTACAAAGAAAGAATGTAACAGACAATTACATCTTGCCCACAATATAGAATACTCTATATGTAATTAAAAATCAATACAATTCTTTATATACAGCTTTCTCTAGTTATAAAGCTTTATATAATGAGGATTTATAACATGTCATTAAAATATCATTCTATATCGAAGACCTATACTTCGTCCTTTTTCTGGCATAATTAGCTTTATTCTTGAAAGATGATTATAATATTCTCTATCAAAAATATTATCTAATTGAAAAATAATTTTATGGACGATCTTTGATGAATGGAGTATGTAAGACCCATTTATATCCGCAAGAAAATATCCATCCGTTCTTGTTTCAAATTCTCCCAGTCTTGTCTGTGGTAATACTTTTGTTAATGATAATGAAATAGAAAGTGGCTTCAAATCTAATTCTGTTGAAAAAAACAATTTATCTGGTGGCATGTATGAAAGCGGTTTATTCTCCGTGAGATTATCTCCTCGAGTAATAGATAAACTTCCATAAATATTAATTGATTTTGCTAGCTTATGTTTGACTTCCGATTCAATACCATAGATCATGGATTTTAATTCCTTCATTTGATATTTGTAAAGCCAACCACTTGATCCACTTCCCCATTCAATCCAATCAGCACCTGTTTGATAGCCAGACCCCACTTTTGTACTAATATGATAATTAGGACTATAGTTTCGATAGCCTGTGAGTCTAAATGCACTTTTTTCTGTATTGTAATTAAGAGATGTTTCCATACCAATTGTCTTTTCTAACCCCAATTTAGGTTGACCAATTTCAAATGCATAAGTTCCCAAATGAGGTCCATCGGAAAACAAGTCTTCAATACTTGGATTTCGCCCGGCGAGTATGGTTCCTAAGGAAAATTCCCAATTTTTCCAGTTTCGGTAAGCACCTATTGCTCCTGAAAAAATATTGAAATTGCGATTAGAAACCTGTGCTGGATCTATGTTTGACAAGAAAATGTTTCCTCCTCTAGGAATGATTGAAAGATTTTCAGCTCTTGATGAAATTTGCAGAGTTATATCATTTATTCTTCTTTCAGTTAACCCAAATATAGCCAAACTTATTTCTTTAGCATCTGGTGTCCAATAGAACCCTCCAGCTTTAAATTTGCGATAACCCAATAAAGAACCTACGGTTACATGTGGTCCAGTAAATTTACCTTGTATAGAAAGGATCTCCTGATTCATGAGAACGGAAGGATATTTACTTCCTTTTTCGTTTTCAACATGATTATAATCAATGAAACGTTGATCTAGATCTAAGGTTTCAAATCCTAAAAAGGAAATATCCCTATGATAATTATACTTTTGAGTATTTTTTTTCATCGCAATATCCACACCATCAATATGCCCTTCATAACTTCCTGGGATTCCATAATCCATGGTTATTCGCTCAACAGCAAACGTTGACTGAGAAGCTTTTCCAAAATAAGAATAAGTACCTGTTGCTTCATTCGTAGATAAAGCCGTGTTTTCTAATACTCCTTTTGGAGTTCTTTCATCACCTGATTCTCGATTTAAATATGAAAATCTGAATTGTTGATTACTGTTAATAGGTAAGTAACCTACAAAATTCGTCAAAGCAGTTTTGTTAGAGGTTTGTGTACCAACAAGTGTCCACAATCTTGGTTTGTCAATCCTTGCTTTTTTATTTATCCCTCTAGATACATCAATAATGCCCCCTATAGCATTTGATCCATAAAGTAAGGCTTCTGGCCCACGAATAATTCTAACTTTATTGTAAGAAGACATATCCATACTAACTGTATGATCTACAGAAGTATTTGAAAGATCACCAATTGTCACACCGTCTTCTGTAATAGAAAATCTATCTCCTGAATATCCTCTTAATACTGGCTGTGCAGTTGCCTGTCCCATGGATTGAATTGACATCCCCACTTCTTTTTCTAAAGTGAAGGCTAGAGATGCTTTTTGATTTTCTTGAAAATTATTTCCTGCGATATATACATTAGATGCAAAATTATGTGGCTGAAGTTCATCATGTGCATCAATATCTATTACTTGAAATAGTAAAGTATCTCTCAGCATAACAATCTTGCCAAGATCATAGCTCTCTTCATCTAATTCCATTGATTTAATTACATCTTTAAATCCTATGACAGAAATTGTAAGAGATATATTTCCGTAGGGGAGTTTATTCAATATAAAACTGCCATCCATCTGGGAGACTGTACCTAGATCCAGTTTTTTTAGATAAATATTAGCACCTGGTATTGGTTTTTCATCCTCCTCATTAATAACAATACCCGAAATAGATGCTTCTTGGGCCCATGCAAAGCCCAGAAAGAAGAACATTATTATGTACTTTCTGGCGTAGAAAATAATAGTGTGTGCTTTTAAAGCACGATAAAATAAGGATTGCATTTTATGCTCCTGACAAATTTATGCAAGAATTAATTACTACTTAAGTAGTAGTAATAGTTTAATAAGAATCTATGCTATGCAAGATTTGCAGGAGGAGGACGACTGTATATGTTAAAAAATGAAAAGACACTAATATAATCTTGACTGAAAGTCGAGATAATTTGTCTATAGTTATTATTATATAATAAGTCACTATAAGTTGGAGAAATTAGCCTGTTATAATTATTCAGACATTCTTCACATAAGTGTTGTGAATAATGATGTCCGTTATCATCGCAATTGATTTCACATATGGCGTAATCTTCTGCAACCGTATGGCTGTGAACATCAAGATGGAATGTTCCTATTAAAAATAGGAATGATATTCCATATGTAATAACTGTCTTAATCATTAGGAAGAATACCAATAATAGATGCTTCCTGAGGTCATGAAGAACCCAGGAAGCATATTATTATCTGCTTTTTAATTGACAGTTACAGGAACGTTGTTTGCTGAAGTATAATCAGCATGCCCTTCGTGCATCAACTGAACTTTGAAACTTGTAGAACCAGCACTTACTCCAATGATATGAATTGCCATGCCATGGTGCTCTTCTTCACCTTCTTCATGTTCTTCTGCTTCAACAATTGCAATATTAGAATCATTCTCAGAGACCTTTAGTTCCCCTTCTTCTTCTTCATGCTCTTCTCCTTCATGCTCTTCTTCATCATGTTCAATTTCATTTCCATCATCATCAAGAAAATGCACTGAAAGTTCCAGGGTATCTCCGACACTCAAAGTAATCGCACCTTCTACAGCACCTTTGAATTCTTTGTAGATTTGCGACCCACCTTCATCCTCAAGAAGAAAACCATCTGCATCCGTATGTCCTTCATCGTGGTCATGATCATCATGATCCTCATCTTCACAGCCAGTGGTAAATAATATCATACTCGCTAACAATAAAACTGTATGTGCCCTTAAAGCACGGAAAAATAAAAATTGCATTTTATGCTCCTAATAAATTTATATATGAATTCACTACTACTTTAAGTAGTAGTATTTTAATGAGAGTTTACGTTATGCGAGATTTTGAGGAGGAGGACGGCTGTATATTTTAAAAAATGAAAAAACGCTAACACAATCTTGATTTAAAATTATGAATTTCTGTCTATAGTCAAAATTGGATAAAAAGTCATTATAATCTGGGACAACAAGTCTATGATTTTTATTTAGGCATTTTTCACATAAATGTGGCGAAGAATGATGTTCGTTATCATCGCAACTAATTTCACATATAGCATAATCTCCCGTGTACGTATGACTTTGAAGATCAAGGTGAAAGGTTCCTATTAAAAATAGGATTGATAATAAATATGTAATAAATGTCTTTACCATCGTAGGCTTAATTTAATTTTTATTTTTTATAATAAAAATTGAATCATTGAATAATTATCGACCATAGTTTTTTATAATAAAATATCATTTAACCGCTAGTAACGGCTACTAAACTTGGTTATCATTACGAAGGAATCTTTTCAATGGCTGTGATTGTAAACTTCGTGTCTTTACCCTCAATTTCAAGGGTAAAATCTTCATTAAGCTTTTTTCCAATTATGGCTTTCCCAAAAGGTGAATGGTAGGTTGCAATTATGGGGAAAAGATCTAATTCAAATTCAATAGGACCTAATAGATAGTAGTCTTCAGTCTCATCCTTGTCCTCTCGACTAATTGTAACCTTATTTCCAAATCCTACCTCATTGGTTTTAATTTCGCTATTTTCTATGATTCGAAATGGCGAATGAGACTGCATTAATTGTTTCTTACGTACTATTAAACTCTGCTCCTCCCTAGCAGCATGGTATTCGGCATTTTCCTTTAGATCTCCATGGCTAGCCGCTTCTCGAATCTTTTCAGAAGTTTCTCTCTTTAATTTGTCAAGAGACTCCATTTCCTCTACCAATGCACGGTGTGTATCCCGTAAAATCAGAGTTGGCATGTTTACATTCCCATTATTTTATTGTTAAAATTAAATAAACTCTTTAGCTCATATTTCTAAATATTTAGTGAATGTGATCATACAATCACGCTATGCTACTTGGTAATTTAGCGCTTTAAATATTAGCTTTAAAAAGATAATGAATTTGATTTTTTTACAATATTTCATTGTTTTTAAATGTATTTACAATGGCCACTCCAATAGCTATAAATAAAAGTCCTAATAAGGATTGCCACTGCAAAGATTGTCCATACAAGAAATAACCTAAAAGAGTAATTAAAAATATGCCTACTCCCGCCCAAGTTGAATAAGCAATAGCTATAGGAATTTCCTTTAAGGCAAAAGTTAATAAGTAAAATGAAACCATATAAGCCGTCACTATCACTATACTTATAAGAGGTTTAGTAAAATTCTTTGAAATAGGTAGCAACATAGTGCCAAGGACCTCAAAAATTATTGCACCTAATAAAGATATATAAGACATAAAATGGATGCGTTGTTATTTAGATATTAAGACTATTAAAAAATAAATCTAAGCATACTAGAAATATAGTTAAGCATACGAATTAAGTTAAGAAACCTGATTTGATTCAAGAGCACTATTATCTAGTTGAATACTCCGAACTAATTATTAATGACAGGACAGCTTACATAATTTTTGATTTTGAATATGGCCATAGGATAGAATAGAAGTTCCAATAGCCGTGGAAATTATTTCTCCAGATTCTCCAAATAAATCATGTCCCCAAATAACATTAACAATTAAAATTCCTAAGCCTAAAAGTCCGTAAAAAATAATATTATAGCTTTTATGTTTTCTACAACCTAATAACATAGCAAAAATGCTTATTGGAACAACAAACAATAACAAAAGGCTATGGAACCATTGTTCTATTAAAGGCAGTAAAAAGAATGTTGGGAAAAAAAGTAAAGAAACCGGCAAAACCAGGCATTGCAATAAGCAAATTACTGACAAGCTAATAGCCGTTCTGTCATAGTTAATGTTTAGAGACATATTATTTTTCATCCATAAACTTACACACTTTTATTGATAACATGTAAACACCTTCTTCTTATAATATACCTAGCATTTACCAGATGCAGACTGGGAAACTGATTCATCCTTTTTCTTGAATTTCCAATGTTTTCTTTCAATATAGACAATTTGCCACCACAATTTTCCTAGGGATGAACCTCCAATAATGGATATTACTACAATAGCGAAAATATAGGACGTCTTTTGGCTGAACACGATGATAGTCAATTGATAAATAAAATAGGCTAAAACCATTAAAAAAATCATTGTAACCATTAAATATATACGCTTTTTCATTTTCAAAAATTATTCAACAAGGTGTGTATGATTTATTCATACAATGTACACCCTATCGGAATTAGAGATAGAAATCAGAAGTTAGCAGGTAGCCGGACAATTTTTACCTTTTGTTTCCAAGGGTTTGGATCACCACGGTCCTGCTCGGGGACAGCAAGGATGGAGGTACCATCTTTGAGAGTATGAAGGCGATGATCGGCAGGAGCAACGAAAGGTTCCATAATTAAAGGACGAGGGTTGCCATTTAAAGGAATAGCCAGCAAATCTCCTGAAAAACGTGATGTAATAATGGTCCCTCTAGGTGTGATAGCGATCCCATCAGCCCTTCCGACATCATCGAAAAGTGGTGCGGGAATTACATTGAGAGGAAAAGAAGTGACTGGAACTTTGTATATAGCGGTACCACCTGACTTATCGTTTCCGCCCATCGTTACTATCACCATAGCATCTTCCTTTTCCCAATATCCAATTCCGTTGGGTACCCCAGAAATGGGTGTGAAGCTGATGCCACCCTTAGAGATATCATCGATCGAACCATGTTCGATCCGGATCACGCCAGGATGCTGGGACACCTGAGGAAGAAGACGATCCCCTCCAAAAGCGGTGTCGGTTATGTAAAGATTTCCTTTTTTATCGAAGGCTATACTATTAAGTAGTAATGGCACATGGCCGATTGCCTTGGAAACTGAACTTCCCGGCCCCATCGATATACGCCCCAGTAATTTGCCACTGTTTGGATCATAGAGATGAACGCCCACGCCCAACTCGTTGATATTTGTAATACTCTTACCGTTCTTGTTAACCTGTAGCGACATTCCCTGATTGACAAGGATTGTGCCAACCGGGTACTTCCCCGTTGCCTTCGTTAATATCCCAAGCCCTGTGGGACCGTTAAGACCAGTTATAAACTTCTGTTTTTCGATTTTTACGTTTCCCTTTTCATCAATTATGCACCGGCTAATAGCCCCTGCACCCTTGACGAAACCGACTTTTTTCTTATCTGTGCCGAATAGATCAGAGGCGCAGTTACCTACAAAGAGATATTTTCCATCGAGACTGAAAGCCACGCTCTCAGGTCGATGGAACTCAACAATACTCTGCCCTAGAATGGCCCCTGAAGCCGTACCCTGTTCCGGGACCTTGTAGCAACTGACCAGAACCAAACAAATCAATATTCTTAATTTTTTCATAATAATCTCATTTCTGGGGCTTTTTGTTGTAGCAGGGACAAATCAATTTAAGCTACACCATTTTTTAAACTGAATGTGAAGAATTAGTGGGGGTTACTCACAGAATTGTTGATCTTGAGAGAAACCTTCCGACAGTACTAAGGTATATTAGTTCAGCTTCGAACGTGACCAGAAACTAAGGACGGCTAATGCTCCCGTTGCTATCACTGGCGGCACGAGCAACGGAAGGCCACGACCGGGACCTTCCAACAAAATTATGAGAGCACACATCACAAAGGTACCAATAGAAACACCCAAAAGAATTTCTTTTTGGTTATCCACGTTTTCAACATTTCTGGATTGAAATGCAAGACATGCAACCATAAACAGCATACCCGCCATAACGTATCGTTGAGTAATTCCTATTTCTAAAGCTAACCCTTCTGCATTAGGGTATGACTCTAAAATAAAAAATTGTGGTATAGCAAGAAAAGCAACCGAAAATAGTAGAGGCACTGTTGCAGCTATAGGCATCATTGTTTTATAGGGCATATAAACTCCTTAATAATTTATGGGACTATAAGACTCTAAATGATAAAGAGTCAAGGAATAACATGACTATATACGAAAAAAGCCACCCATCAGGCGGCGATGTTAACAGATTTTGCGTTAACATATCGTCGTTATTCGCTGAATTTGCGTAAATAGGGAAGTTATCTTGCAATCGCTTGATGGGAATGTTGCAGTAGCGTTCCGTTTGACTACCCACTATTAATCTAACAAACTAATCGAGATCCACTAAACAATCCTTACAAGTTAATAATGCTTTTGGTTCTTGAATACCTGTTAATGTTTCATATAGTCTTGCTAGACCATTAAGTGCTAAAAAAACTTTAGGCTCCTCTAGAGACACATCAAAATTTTCAAGTAATTTTTTGAGGATCATCTCCTCAGGAGAGAGTTCTTCGCCATAATACTCAACTTGATAATCTTCTAATTCTGCTATGTTGGCAGCGTATGTAATTGCATCATCAATGCCTCCAATCTCATCTATCAAGCCTATTTTTTTTGCGCTGGTTGCAATCCAGATTCTGCCACCTGCAATCGCTTTAATTTCTTCATATGATTGAGATCTTGACTCAGCTACAAAGTTAATGAATCGATCGTATATATCGGCACCCCAGCTCGCAAAAATTTTATCCAAATCATCATTAATAGCTTGGGTTGGATCCCAGCCACCGTGCTTAGAAGTAACCACACCATCAAAATTTACTCCAATGTAATCCATTGCATTTTCCAATGTTGGTATAGCAATTGCCACACCTATAGAACCCGTAATCGTTGTGGGCTCAGCAAATATATAATCAGCTGGAGTAGAGATATATACTCCACCAGATGCAGCGTAGTCACCCATAGATACGATCACATCGATATCTTTTCTTTTGGCAACAAATAACTCATCTCTCATCATTTCACTGGCAATGACAGATCCACCAGGGCTATTGATTCTAAAGACAATAGCTTTTGTATTTTCGTTCTCATGCGCAGATCTGATTTGTTTTACTACCCCATTTGCACCAGCAACACCCTGCGAAATATGTCCCTCCATAATCACACCTTCAGCAGTAATTACAGCTATTTGATTATCACTATCAGAAAAGTCCTCATCTATTTGCTTTGCATACTCCTTATAAGAAATAGTTTTGAGGGTTTCGGTTTCAGCTTCCTCATCTAGACCAAATTCTTGAATCATATATTGACGAAATTCTGGAAATGATTTTGTACCATCAATAATATTATTTGCTACAGCATAGGCAATATTTCCTATTGCAGCTTCACCAAAAAATCCGATGTAGTCATCTGCAAAAGATTGGATGTCATCTGATTTAATCCCACGTCCTTCCGCCATGAGAAATTTCATTTCGTTCCAGATAGGATTCAACAATGCTTCTCTCTGAATCCTGTCATTTTCTGACATGTCTGTTCTTGTGTTTGGCTCAAGGGCAGATTTAAAATCGCCTTCAGAATAATTGTTAACATTAATTTTTAGATTCTCATAAAGCTCTTTTTGATAAGCGCGCATTCCCCCAATACCTCGAATGCTGACGCTTCCAACAGGATGAATCCATACTTCAGATGCTTGAGAGGCCATGAGATAAGAGGTTGTAGACAGACGATCGTTAAAAGCAATGACTCTTTTACCAGAGTCACGAAGCGCTTTTAATTCTTTTGCAATATTAATCGCTGTGGTTGGTCCAGCAAAGTCTGTAGATGAGAAATCAATAAACACAGCTGGAATATCTTCATCGTCAGCTGCCGCTCTTATTAATTGTATAAGATCTCTAGTTTGAATTTGATCCGTTGAAAAGTTTGTGCCACGGTTAATCAAAAAATCATATTTAAACACTTCTTCATCAACTACAGTTTCTTTAGGATCAATTAAGAGTACCCTGCCGCTTGGATCTTTAATTTCAGGTCCAAAAGACGTTAGCGCTCCAATAATTGTGATTCCAAAAAAGATTAAAATGAGGGCCGTGCCAAGATTCAGCATGACGGTTCTTGCTTTTTCTAGAAATCGACCAAGCCAAGAAAAAATAGATTTAAGTGTATTCATAGGTACTCTCGAACATTAGCTTATACAAAACGTGACGTAAAATTATCATCATTTATTAACATTTATTAAGTAATAATATCACTGCGAGATAGAGTGTTGGGGGATTGCAATACCTTACAGGGGTCACCTGTGCTGTTCTCAAACTTTTTCAAAAAATTATATTACAGTGGGTGTCGGTGTTATTCATTACTCGGTACCCCATCGTTTTCAAATTGCGGTTGGGTTTTTAGGGGGTAGAAAAGAAAAACCCGCCATTACTGACCGGCTTTCTAAGGGTCGGAGCGGGGAGGTTTGAACTCCAGACCCACTGCTCCCAAAGTAGGATGAAAATCCTCTATAAATGAAACTTTACCAGTGTATCTGTAGTGGAAATTGAACCATTTTATTCTTCAGCATCTGAAGTAATTATAGTTTTAAGTTCTTGCTGACTATAGAAATAAAACAATCCAGCAAATACAAACCAAATAATCGTTTCTATATATCCCCCTGTTGAAATAGGTAAACTTCCTGTAAACATGAGATATAAACCTTGTAT